>ERZ791809.718-NODE-718-length-21512-cov-8.729739_pt1 | contig 21512 bp, 18 predicted proteins | sample MGYA00509946_ERZ791809 | MGnify/ENA primary metagenome ERZ791809 (study PRJEB30046, sample SAMN00791993) | human gut metagenome | study: EMG produced TPA metagenomics assembly of the A metagenome-wide association study of gut microbiota in type 2...
CCCGCGACCAGCTGCTGGACGAGGTGTGGGGCTTTGAGTATTACGGCGACAGCCGTACCATCGACGTGCACGTCAAACGCCTGCGCGAAAAGCTGGCCGGTGCTTCCGACAAGTGGGAGCTGAAAACCGTGTGGGGCGTGGGCTATAAATTCGAGGTGCGTCAGTAATGCGCAAGAGTATCTCGACGGCATTCTTCTCGCTGGTGTCCACCCTGATGGTGCTGGGCATCGTGCTGATGGGCTGTTCGGAATGGGTGCTGTTCAAGAATTATTTTGCCCGGGATCGCTATGAGACGCTGGACCAGGTGGTGGGGGTCACCCGCCGCACGGCCCAGTATCTGGCCCAGCAGGCGGCGCTGCCGGAGGGCGACGAGCTGGACGCCCTGAACACCAAGCTGGAGATCATCGGCGAGAGCGCGGAGGCCTATCTGTTCTTCACCGACAACGACGGCCGGGTGCTGATCGCTTCCAGCCCGGAAATGCTCACCGCACAGGCCGTGCCGGATGAGATGATGAAGAAGGCGGCGGCCTCCGGCGCGGACTACTACCATGTGTTCGGTACGCTGGATGGGGTGCTGACCGAAAAAAGCTATATCACCGTCAGTGAGATGTGCGACGAGCGCGGCAGCCAGAGCGGCTGGATCTTTTTGTGCTCCTCCGGCAGGCAGCTCACCGAGTTCAAGCAGCAGTTCTGGTCCAACTTCCTGCTGTCGGCCTGCGTGATGCTGCTGTGCGCCAGCATTCTGACCAAGCTGTTGATGCGCAAACTCACCGACCCGCTGCAGAAGGTGACCGACGCGGCCCAGCGCTTTGGCGGCGGCGACCTGTCCGTGCGTGTGGAAGGCGTGGAAGGCGAAGGGGAAGTGGCCGACCTGGCCCGCACCTTCAACCGCATGGCCGACAACATCCAGACCAACGACAACTCCCGGGGCCAGTTCATGGGCAACATCGCCCACGAGCTGCGCACCCCCATGACCACCATCAAGGGCTTTGTGGACGGCATGCTGGACGGCACCATCCCGCCCGACATGCAGAACCATTATCTGCAGCTGGTCAGCGAGGAGACGGGCCGTCTGGCCCGTCTGATCCAGAACATGCTGGATCTGTCCAAGCTGGAAAGCGGCGAATATCAGGTCAATGCCCGGATGTTCAACATCTGGGACACCCTCACCGGCGTGGCGCTCTCGGCCGAGCAGCGCATCAACGACGGCATGATCGAGATCGAGGGCCTGACCATGGACGAAAAGGCGCTGGTGTACGCCGACCCGGACCTGATCCATCAGGTGGTGTACAACCTGCTGGACAACGCCATCAAGTTCACCCCGGCGGGCGGCACCATCCGCTTCAGCGTGGAAAAACTGGGCCCGGAAACCGAGATCGCCGTCTGGAACTCCGGGCAGGGCATCAGCCCGGAGGCACTGCCCTATGTGTTCCAGCGCTTCTACAAGGAGGACCGCTCCCGCGGCCTGCACGCCCGCGGCGCGGGCCTTGGCCTGAACATCTGCAAGGTGCTGGTCAACCTGTCCGGCGGACAGATCCGGGTGGAGAGCCAGCAGGGCGAGTGGTGCCGGTTTGTATTCACCCTGCCCTCGCAGGCCCCGAACCCCGGCGGCATGAAGCGTCTGCCCGACGAGGCCGGCGGTGCCCCCGCCGTGGAGGACCCGGCCAGCATGAAACCGGTGGAATAACCGCACAGCCAGACTGCCCGGACGTCAGGGCGGTCTGGCTGTTTTGTGTTTCAGGTACGGAAAATGTTCTCTTTTGATGGCAAAAGAGAACTTGTTGGGGCGAGCCACCTCGGTTGCTGCGCGACAGCCGCAGGCTGACAGCTGCCGATGCCGGTGCCCGTAACGACCCCTCCTGTGAAAAGGCGTTTGGAGCGCTCCGCAGAGCGCGACAACCGCGAATATAAAAATAATTTTTCCGCTATTTATGGCGAAGCGCACGCGAAGCCATTTCAAATCGTCAATACGCCGCCCGCAGGGCCAAAAGAAAGAGGGCAGATGGACAAATCTTTCAAATTACGACTTTTCGGTGAAAAACAGGCCGGCAGGTTTGATTTTTTGTGCGTTTTCATGTAAACTAAAGATATCCATGCCCCGGTATTCCGGAAACCGCAAATCCGGAAAAATACCGGGCCTCTGAGGATAAAAACTTTTGAATATAACGGAGCGTAACGATATACTATGGCGATTGTAAGTCCTTCGATCCTTTCGGCTGATTTTGGCAAGCTGGGCGCGGACTGCCGCACGGTGCTGGACGCCGGTGCACAGATGCTGCACTACGACGTGATGGACGGCCATTTTGTGCCCAACATCAGCTTTGGCGTGCCGGTGCTCAAGAGCCTGCACAAGACCCTGCCGGATGCCTTTTACGATGTGCATCTGATGATCAGCCATCCGCTGCAGTATGCAGAACCCTTCATCAAGGCGGGTGCCACCCTGTACAACTTCCATCTGGAATGCGAGGACGATATCCAGCAGACGCTGGATGCCGTGAAGGCGCTGGGCTGCAAGACGGGCCTGACCATCAAGCCCGGCACCGCCCCGGAGGCGCTGGCCCCCTATCTGGACCAGCTGGACCTGGTGCTGGTGATGAGCGTGGAGCCCGGCTTCGGCGGCCAGAAGTTCATGCCCTCGGCACTGGACAAGCTGCGCTGGCTGAAGGCGGAGCGCGAGAAGCGCGGCCTGCACTATCTGCTGGAAGTGGACGGCGGCGTGGACGACACCACCGCACCGCTGTGCGTGGAGGCCGGTGCCGACGTTCTGGTGGCAGGCAGTGCCGTGTTCGGCAAGGACGACATGACCGCCGCCGTGCGCCGTCTGGCTGCCCTGTGAGAGGGAGCGTTGTATGGATGAAGCATTGATCCGGGAGCAGGAACAGCAGCTGCAAAAGACCGGAAAATATTACAAGCACATCTGCTGGATGGCGGTGCCGCCGCTGTGCATGGCCTGCTACCTGTACGGCCTGCGCCCGCTGCTGCTGTGCGGCATTGCCATGCTCACCGGCAACCTGTGCGACCGTCTGGTGTCGCTGCTGCGGCACCGCGTATATCAGAACAGCGACCTGTCCAACGAGAGCTTTGGGCTGGTCATCGCCCTGCTGATGCCGGTCACCGTGGACATCTATGTGCTGGTGGCGGCGGTGCTGGCCGGTGTGCTCATCGGCAAGGAGGTCTTTGGCGGCTACGGCAGCTACCCCTTCAACCCGGCCGCCGTGGGCTATGCCGTGGCGGCGGTGTCCTGGCCGGAACAGGTGTTCCGCTACCCGCAGCCCTATACGGCCATCCCGCTGTGGGATGCCTCCGGCGTGCCGGTGTCCAGTGCCATTGAGGACACCCTGAGCAGCGGCGGCATGCTGAACTACAACCCCATTGCCCTGAGCCTGGGCGAATACGCCGCCCCCATGGGCACCGGTGCCGCCCTGGTGCTGCTGGCCTGCGGGCTGTTCCTGTGGAGCCAGAAGGATGCCCATATGGCGGCCTCGGTGAGCTTTCTGGCCACCTGCGCTCTCATCGCCTTCTTCTTCCCGCGGCAGGCGGGTCTGGCAGAAAGCGATGTGCTGGTCAACGCCCTGCCCCGTCTGCAGTGCGTGCGGGACGAGCTGCTCACCGGCGCGGTGCTGTTCAGCGCGGTGTTCCTCATCAATGAGCCCTACACCTGTGCCCACCACCGGATGGGACGCATCCTGTACGGTGTGCTGGTGGGCGTGGTAAGCATGGGCTTCCGTTATTACGGCGTGTACGAAACGGGCGTGTGCTTTGCCGTGCTGGCCGTCAACAGCATCTCGGCGTGGATCGACCGCACCGAGGTGCGGCTGTACCGTCTGCTGCACCACCTGCCCGCATCCGGTGCCGGAAAGGAGGCCGCAGAATGAGAAAAGCGACTGCAGAACTGATTTTGAAGGACCCCGACCGCTTTGCCCACCACGACCGCGTGTTCCTGAACAACCCCGTGGTCATGCAGGGCATGGGTCTGGCCCCGCTGGTGGTGCTGGCCACCACCGCCCATAACGGTGTGATGCTGGCGGCTGCGGTCACGCTGCTGCTGGTGCCCTCCCGCGTGCTGGCCTGCCTGCTGAGCCGTCTGTTCCCCCTGAACAGCGAGAATCCGGCCCCGGAAGAGCTGCAGAAAAAGCTGCTGCCCCGTGCGCTGGTGTACAGCCTCAGTGCCGCTGTGGTGTATCTGGCGGCCTATCCCATCCTGAATGCAATGTTCGGCACCAGCCTGCTGACCCTGGGCATCTACCTGCCCCTGCTGGTGGTGGAGCCGCTGCTGACCTACCGCTTTGGCCGCGTGCAGGAAACGCTGCATAAGGCCGTGTCCAAAGGCCTGCGCATCACGGTGGGCTATGCGCTGCTGCTGATGCTGCTGGGCTGCGTGCGCGAGTGGCTGGCACTGGGCACGGTGTTCGGCACCCCGGTGGGGCAACGGGCCGTGCTGCCCATGGCCGGGATGCCGGCGGGCGGCTTTATCGTGCTGGGCGTGCTGTGCGCCGTGTGGCGTGCACTGGCAGCCCGGCGCAAGGCCTATCTGGTACGGGAAGCGCGCAGCCTTGTGGATGTGCATGCACAGAAGGAGGCGGACGGCGAGTAATGAGAGATGTTGTGAATGCCTGGGTGGTGTTCTTTGGCTATGCGGTGCTGGCCGTGTTTGCCCAGAATGCCATCTTTACCCGCGCACTGGGCGTGTCCCGTCTGGTGCAGCTGGTGGGGGATGACCGCACCAGCAGCTGGCTGTTCGGCCTGCAGCTGTGCATCACGCAGGTGCTGGTGGCCCCGCTGACCTGGTATGCCGGCAGCTGGATCGTCTCGCTGGAAAACCGCGCCCAGCTGCGCCCGCTGGTGTATGTGGCCGCCATTGCCGTGGTCTGCACCGCCGAAGAGCTGGTGCTCGGCCTGGGCCGCCGCCTGCCCCTTGCGGGCAAGCTGCTGCGCATCGTGCCCGTTGCAGCCCTGAACAGCTGCGTGCTGGGCACCGTGCTGGTGGAGCGCACCCAGAGCTTTACGCTGATGCAGAGCCTGGGCTTTGGCCTGGGCAGCGGCGTGGGCTACCTGCTGGCTGTGCTGCTGGTCACAGAGGCCCAGCACCGCCTGCGCAGCAAGGCTATCCCCTCCGCGTTCCGCGGCCTGCCCATCACGCTGGTGTACATCGGCGTGCTGGCGCTGGCCATTTATGGCTTTACCGGCCATTCGGTGATCCTGTAAAGGGAGGTAAGTCAAAATGGCAAAGTATAAACATCGGCCCAAGGTCAAGCGCTACCGCCGCAGCTTTTACAGCCGCGGCATGCGCATCCGCAAGATCGTGGGCATCGTCGTGCTGGTGGCCGTGGTGCTGGCCGCGGCATGGTTCGCCGCGCCCCATGTGCTGGACTGGGCTACCCACACCTGGTACACCGTGGTCAAGGACCGGGATCTGGAAGCCGAGAGCGCATCCCGCGCGGCGGCATCCTCCCAGGCAGCGGCTTCGGCAGCCGCGTCGGAGGCTGCTTCCTCGGCGGCATCGGAGCCGGAAGAGGACGTCTTTGACGGCAAGGCGATCGTTTCCGGCCGGTGGGCGGAGCTGGACACGGCGGCCCTCACGGACGATGACACCCTCCGCACCACGGCACAGCAGCTGAAGGCGCAGGGCGTGGAATACGCCGTGCTGACCCTGAAGGATGTGGCCGGAAACATCTACTATGCATCGCAGGCGGCGGCTGCGGCGGGCGGCATCGTGGCCGACCCGCTGGACGCCGGGCACATCGCGGCCATCCTGCGGGAAGAAAAGCTCATTCCGGTGGCGCAGCTGGCGGCCTTCAAGGACCCCATCTCGCCCCGCACCGACCCCTCCATGGCCATCCACTACAACGGCAGCGCCCTGTGGCTGGATGCCCAGAAGAACGGCAACCCCTGGCTGAACCCTTATTCCACGGCGGCAGTGGAGTATGTGGGCGACCTGGTGGAAGAGGTGCAGCAGCTGGGCTTTGAGCAGGTGGTGCTGACCAATGTGCAGTTCCCCAAGCTGAGCAAAAAGCAGGACTACGGTACCACCAACGGGGTCTCCCGTGCCGACCAGCTGAAGGCGGACATCGCCGCCCTGCAGGACCGTTTGTCGGGCAAGGTGACCCTGTGGTTCAGCTACACGCTGGATCAGTGCAAGAACAGCAGTGTGGCGCTGGATGTGCCGGCCCTGACCCTGGGCGTGCAGAACCTGCTGGTGACCTCGGACGCGGCCGTGGATGCCGATGCCCTGCAGGCGCTGGAAACGGCGGCCACGGATGCAGGGGTGGAGAACCTGACCGTACACGCCGCAGACCGTTTTGAGACCGACCGCGTTTCGGGCTGAGTGATGCAGTAATTGTCTTTGATGATACGGGAAAGTGAGGAATCGACCATGAACACCACAACTTGCTTTGCACCTGCGCACATCCTTCTGCCTGCGGAGCAGATCCCGCTGGAACAGTGGGGCTGCATTGCCTGCGACCAGTTCACCAGTGACCGCGAGTACTGGCAGCGGGCCAAAGAAGCGGCTGACGGCAGCCCCAGCACCCTGAACCTGATCCTGCCAGAGGTGTATCTGGAGGACGGCGACGCGGACGCCCGGGTGGAGCAGATCCATGCCACTATGGCGGATTATGCACAGAACGTGCTCACCCGCGCCGTAGACGGCTTTGTGTATGTGGAGCGCACCGAGCAGAGCGGCCGGGTGCGGCAGGGCCTTGTGGGCAAGGTGGATCTGGAAGCCTACAGCTATCAGCGCGGAGCAAAGTGCACCGTGCGGCCCAGCGAGAGCACGGTGGAGAGCCGCATCCCGCCCCGCATGAAGGTGCGCACCGGTGCCGCACTGGAAACGCCCCACATCATGATGCTGGCCGACGACCCTCAGTGCACCCTCATCGAGCCCATCGCGGCCCGCAAGAACGAGCTGCGCAAAGTGTACGAGGGCGAACTGATGCTGGGCGGCGGCCATGTGGCCGGTTGGGCCGTGGAGGACCCGGCCATGATCGACCAGATCGAGACGGCACTGGCTGCGCTGGGCAGTCAGGAGGCCTTTGATGCCAAATACCCGGATGCTGCCCGCCGCGACCCGCTGACCCTGGCCGTGGGCGACGGCAACCATTCGCTGGCCATCGCCAAGGCCTGCTGGGAGGAGCTGAAAAAGACCCTGCCCCCGGAGCAGGCCGAGAATCACCCGGCCCGGTGGTGCCTGGCCGAGGTGTGCAACGTCCACTCGCCTGCCATCGAGATCGAGCCCATCCATCGGGTGCTGTTCAATGTGGACTGCGCTGCCGTGCTGCTGGCGCTGATCACCTGGAGCGACGAGAACATGGCAGGCTGCTGCTTTGGCGGCGAGAAAAAGCAGCCCTTTACGCTGGCCGGCCCTCACATGGCCAACGTGCTGAGCTTTGAGGAGCCCACCGCGCCGCTTACGGTGGGCACCATCGACGAATTTATTGAGTATTATCTGGAGCGTCACCCGGAGGGCCGGGTGGACTATGTACACGATGAACCGGCTGTGCGCGCGCTGTGCAAGAAGGGGGCTGTGGCCTTCCTGATGCCGCCCTTTGCCAAGAGCGACCTGTTCAAGGGCGTTGTGATGGGCGGCGTGCTGCCCCGCAAGACCTTCAGCATGGGCCATGCGGAGGAAAAGCGCTATTATATCGAGTGCCGGAAAATTACGGAATAAACCCTCTCAGTCAAAACCTGACGGTTTTGCCAGCTCCCCCGAAGAGGGAACTTTCGGGCTATGCCGGAACCCCATCTCTCTGCAAAAAAGCTCCCCTTTCGGGGGAGCTGGCGAACGGATGCGAGCCTGAGAGGGTTCCGGGGTAGAACGAACGATGGAAACGAATCATAGGAGAACCATGACATTTGAAGAACTGAATCTGTCCGCCCCGCTTCTGCGCGCTGTGCAGGAGGCAGGCTATGAGACCCCGTCGCCCATTCAGGCAGCGGCCATCCCGCCGGTGCTGTCCGGCCGGGATCTGATGGGCTGTGCCCAGACCGGCACCGGCAAGACGGCCGCCTTTGCGCTGCCCATGCTGGATCGCCTCACTGCCAACCCGCCCCGCCGCAAGGGGGCCGTCCGCGCGCTGATCCTGACCCCCACCCGGGAGCTTGCCTTGCAGATCGGCGAGAGCTTTGACGCCTACGGCAAGTACCTGAACCTGCGCAGCACCGTGATCTTTGGCGGTGTGGGCCAGGCCCCGCAGGTGGAGGCCCTGAAAAAGGGCGTGGACATCCTTGTGGCCTGCCCGGGCCGCTTGAACGACCTGATCGGGCAGGGCTTTATCGACCTGTCGGATCTGGAGATCTTTGTGCTGGACGAAGCCGACCGTATGCTGGATATGGGCTTCGTGCACGATGTGAAGAAGGTGATCGCCAAGCTGCCCAAGGTGCGCCAGAACCTGATGTTCAGCGCCACCATGCCCGCCGAGATCGAGCAGCTGGCCGCCGGCATCCTGCGGGACCCGGCCTTTGTCAAGGTGGACCCGGTGTCCAGCACCGTGGACCGCATCCAGCAGAGCCTGTACCATGTGGAGAAGGGAAACAAGAAATTCCTGCTGCCCTGGCTCATCAAGAACCTGCAGCCCCCGGTGGTCAACGCGCTGGTGTTCAGCCGCACCAAGCACGGGGCCGACAAGATCGCCAAGGACCTCACCAAACAGGGCATCCCGGCGGCGGCCATCCACGGCAACAAGAGCCAGACCGCCCGCGTGACCGCACTGGAGGACTTCAAGGCCGGTAAGACCAGGGTACTGGTGGCCACCGACATCGCCGCCCGCGGCATCGACATCAGCGAGCTGTCCCATGTGTTCAACTACGACCTGCCCGAGGTGCCGGAGACCTATGTGCACCGCATTGGCCGCACGGCCCGTGCCGGAGCCGACGGCACCGCCGTCAGCTTCTGCGCCCCGGAGGAGCAGGAGTATCTGGCCGGCATCGAAAAGCTGAACCGCCGGAAGATCCCGGTGGTGTCTGGCCACCCGTGGGACGGCGTGCCCGCCCCGGTGCGCCCGGAGCCGCCCGTGCGCGGCAAAAAGCCCAAAGCTGCCCCCGAACAGGCCGGGAAGCAGCCGGAACAGCAGGCAAAGCCTGAAAAAAAGGCTGCTGCCGTGCCCAAAGCGCAGGCAAAGCAGCCCGTAAAACTGGAAAAAGAGGAACGAACCATGGATGATCCCAAGCGTACTTCCGGCGGGCGCAGCAATGACCGCCGTTCCAACAATAACAACAACAGCCGCCCCCGCCGGGAGCAGAACGCCCCGGCCCGCGGCAGCAATGCCCAGCCCAAATTTGACCCGCACTTTGTGAGCGCCCCGGAGGCAACGCCGCTGCGCTCGGCCAGAAAGGCCCCGGCTGCTCCCGCTGCCCCGGCCATCAAGACCGCGCAGGGTGCTCAGGCCGTGCAGGGCCAGAATGCCCCGAACGGCGACCGCCGCAATGCAGGCCGCCGCAGCGACCGGAACACCCCGAATGACCGCAATGCCCGCCCGGCTGCTGCCGGTGGTGCAGGCCGTGCCCCGCGCAGTGAGCGCAATGAGCGCACCGGCAGCCCCCGCAGTGCCGCCGGCGGCGCAGGCCGCGCCCCCAAGGCCGACACCGGCCGCCGCAGCCGTCAGCCCGCTGCAAAGGACGAGGACCCGGGCCTTGTGCTCATCAGCCGCCGCCCGCCGCAGCAGAAGTTCACGAACTTTGAGGAGTACATGAACGCCCACGGCGGTGCCACCGCCCCCATTGAGGACCACAGCGACGAGGTATGAGCCTGAACGAATTTGCCCCCTGGCAGTGCCCCCTGTGCGGCGCGCCGCTTGCCGGGGATGTGTCCCTGAAATGTGCCCGGAACCACAGCTTTGACCGTGCAAAAGAGGGCTACTGGCATCTGCTGCCGGTGCAGAGCATGCGCACCAAAGCCCCCGGAGACAGCAAAGAGATGGTGGCGGCTCGCCGCGCTTTCCTGAACGCCGGATATTACGGTATCTTCGGGCAGGCGGCGGGAGAGCTGTGCCTGGAATACGGCCAGCCTGTTGCCCCGGGTGCCGCACTGCATCTGCTGGATGCGGGCTGCGGTGAGGGCTGGTATGACCGCTGCATCGCGCAGCAGTTTGCCAAGGCGGGCAGGCCGCTGCAGCTGGCCGGGTTCGACATCGCCAAGCCTGCCGTGCGTCTGGCCGCCAAAGCACTGCCTGCCGCCCGGTACGCGGTGGCCTCCAGCTTCAGCCAGCCGGTGCGCACCGGCTGGGCCGACCTGCTGCTGAACTGCTTCTCGCCCTTTGCGCAGGAAGAGTTCCAGCGGGTATTGCGCCCCGGCGGACGCATGATCTATGTGGTGCCCGGCGCGGAACACCTCTACCAGATGAAGGCCGTGCTCTACGACACGCCCTACAAGAACCCGGTGCAGGAAGTTGCCTACCCGGGCTTCCGGGCCATCGGCGAGCGGGAAGTACAGGGCACCATCACGGTGCCCCACGACCAGCTGGAAGCGCTGTTCGCCATGACCCCCTATTACTGGAAAACGCCCCGCGACGGTGCGGCCCGTCTGGCCGCCCTGCCGGAGCTGACCACCGACATCGCATTCCGGTTTTTGCTGTTTGAGAAGCTGTGACCCAAAAGCTCCCCTGACCATAGGTCAGGGGAGCTTTTTTCATGCGTGATATTCCATCCACTTGCCCTTCCAGGCGTAGAGGATCATGAGCCCGGCACCCAGTGCCCAGGACACCGGGTAGAGGATGAACACCCCTTCGATGCCGGAGAAGAGGGGCAGCACCCACTGGATCCACACCACCCGGAACAGACACAAGGACACCAGCAGCACCACCATGGGAGGGATGCTGGCTCCGGTGCCGCGCACCGCACCGGCCAGCCCGTGCAGGATGCTGAGCAGGAAATAGAAGGGGCAGAACCAGTGCATGGCGGCTTCGCCGAAGAATACCACGGTCTCGTCGTTGGTGAACAGGTGCATGATGGCGTCCTGCCCGAGCAGCAGCAAGGCACCGGTGGCCAGTGTGTACACAAGGCCCATGGCCAGGGTGACCCAGGTGCCTTTTTTTACCCGGTCCAGCCGGCCCGCGCCGTAGTTCTGGCCCACAAAGGTGGTGGCGGCCATGCTGATGCTGCTCACCGGCAGGATGTTGAAGCCGTCGATCTTCATGTAGGCGGCAAACCCGGCCATGGCGGCGGCACCGTAGCTGTTCACGCTGGCCTGCACCAGCACGTTGGAAAAGGAGATGACCATGTTCTGGATGCCGGTGGGCAGGCCCACCCGGATGATGCGGGCGGCCATCTTTTTGTGCAGGCGGATCTCGCGGGGGATCACCCGGCAGTCGTCGGTGGATTTTATCAGAAACCGCAGGCTCAGCACGCAGGACACCAGCTGGCTGATATCGGTGGCGATGGCGGCCCCCGCCACGCCCATGCGGAAGATCACGATGAACACCAGATCCAGCACGATGTTGGTCACCGAGGCCCATGCCAGATAGATGAGGGAGCGGCGGGAGTTTCCGGCAGCGTTCAGGATGCCGGCAGTCATGTTGTACACTACACTGAACAGCACGCCGCCAAAATAGATGCGGATGTAGGTCACGGCATCCCCCAGCACCTCGGCGGGGGTATTCATGGCCACCAGCAGGGCCCGGCCGCAGGCGATGCCGCCCACAGTGAGCAGCAGGCCCATGATCACGGCGATGGCCAGCGAGGTGTGCACGGCCTCCTGGGCTTCCCGGTGGTCCTTGGCCCCCAGGAACTGCGACACCACCACGCCCGCGCCCACGGCCAGGCCCTGGCTGAAGCCGATGAGCAGATAGATGGGGGAACCGCTGGAGCCCACGGCGGCCAGCGCGTTCGCACCGACAAAGTTGCCCACGATGATGCTGTCGGCGGTGTTGTACAGCTGCTGCAGCAGGTTGCCGAAGATCAGCGGCAGGGCGAACAGCAGCAGGCTCTTGACGATGCTGCCCTCGGTCATCAGATTGTTTTGGGAGGGGGTTTCAACGGCGTTTGCCACGGGAGATCTCCTTTCGATGCAGTGGATGAAAACTATCTTTTACCATAACACAAAACCGGGCCGGACACAAGAGCAAAGTCCGCATGCTGCATAATTGCGGCACAGCGGCCCATACTCCCTGCAGAAAGGCAGGGGAGCAGGATGCATGCACAGCACGACCGGCACCGGGGGTGGAACCCCTTCTGGGCGGCACTGGGGGCGGCGCTTCTGGTGCTGGTGCCGCTGGTGGGCGGTACCGTGCTGCTCAGTCGGCAGCAGCTCAGCCGCCAGCTGCGGCAGGCGGCCCGGAGCCAGCAGGGCGTGGCGGTACAGCTCCCGCGGGAGCGCGACCGCCTGACCGTGCTGGTGTGCACGGCGGGGGAGCAGCCGGGCTTTGTGCTGGCCTACCTGAATGCCAGCCAGAACGGTGTGCATCTGCTGGCGGTGCCCGCCGGGCTGCAGGTGACCTTTGCGGACGAGGACGCGGCGCTGGCCGACTGCTACACGGCGGCGGGGCCGGCCCGCTGCCGACAGGCACTGATGGAGTGCCTGCCCCTGCCGGAGGATACCCGATACCTGGCGTTGTCGGAGGCCGTACTGGAGCGCATCACGGCCCGGTACGGGCCGGTGCGGGTGGGCTTTTCCGGGGCGATGACCGCCGGGGAGCTGGCCCGCTATGGCCGCGACAGCCGGGTGCAGGGACTTTCGGCGGCAGAAGCCCACGGCTTTCTGACCGGGATGGACGCGGACGCCGTTGTGCCGCAGGCCCACCGGGCCGCGGCGCGGGGCGCGGTGTGGGATGCCTTTTTCCGCCAGAACCTCGACCTGCTGCCCGGGGCCCTGCCGCAGGCACTGCGGTCGGTGAGCGCTTCGCTGCTGACCGACCTGACCGCACTGGACCTCGACACACTGGACCGCACGCTGGAATTTCTGGCCAACAACGAAGCGCAGATCGAGACGCAGGTCCTGCCGGGCGACGAGCAGGCCGGGCGTTACACCCTCAACGAGGAGTCCCTTGCGGCGGTGCAGAGCTTTTTCAACGTTTCGCCCACCGATGGGCAGGCGTCATCCGCCAGCGAGCCGTAACCCAGCACAAAGGTGCCGGGGGCGGTGCTGCCGCTGCCGGTCAGGTCGTAGTCGCTGAGCAGGCTCAGCCGCACCCCCTGCGCCCTTGCTGCCGCGTGCAGGGCTGCATCCGGCGGGGCATTGCGCAGGTGTGCCAGCAGGTGCAGGCCGGTGTGCAGGCCGGTGAGGGTTAGTTCGCCGGGGGCAAAGGCGGCGTTCAGGGCAGCAGTCAGAGCGTCGCGGCGGGCCTTGTAGGCAACCCGCTCCCGGGCCAGATGCCGGGTGAAATAGCCCCCGGTGATGAAGCGGGCCAGCGTCTGCTGCTCAAAGCGGCTCACGGTGCCGGAGTACAGCCGGTATTTGGCGTGCCAGGCGGGCAGCAGATGTTCCGGCAGCACCATGTAGGCAATGCGGATGCCGGGGGCAAGGCTGCGGGAGCAGGTGGACAGGTACACCACCGGGCCGTCGGCTCCGGCCATGCCCTGCAGGCTGGGCAGGGGGCGGGTGTCAAAGCGGAACTCGGAGTCGTAGTCGTCCTCGATGATGTAGCGCTGGCCGGGGCGGCGGGCGGCCCAGTGCAGCAGCTCGGCCCGGCGGCCGGCCGGCATGGTGACGCCGGTGGGGAACTGGTGGCTGGGGGTAACGTAACACACGGCGGCCCCGGAGCGGTCCAGTGCATCCAGCGAAAGGCCGCCCTCGTCCACGGGCAGGCAGCAGCAGCGCATGCCGGTGTTTTCCAGCACCTGCAAAGCGCGGGGGTAGCCGGGGGTCTCCACGGCGGCGGTGCCGTGCAGCAGCGGGGCCAGCAGGCCCAGCAGATATTCCAGACCGGCACCCACCACCACCTGATGGGCATCGCACTGCACGCCGCGGTATTCGGCCAGATAATCCGCCAGCGCCTGCCGCAGGGCAAGGTCACCCTGGGCGTCGCCGTTGGTCAGCAGCTCCGGGGAGGAGTACAGCAGTTCCTTCTGCAGCCGCGCCCAGGTGCGGAAGGGAAACAGCCCCGGGTCCACGCCCCGGGTGGACAGGTCGTACCGCACCGGCGGTTCCGGCGCGGCGGGCTCCGGCACGGCCGGGGCAGGCGACGGGCCCCGTGCATCCGGCCCGACCTGCGGCAGCGCCAGATATTCCTGTACATAAAAGCCGCTGCGCTCCCGGGCGGCAAGGTAGCCCTCGACAGCCAGCATCTGATAGGCGGTGTCCACAGTGTTTACCGAGACCGACAGTTCCGCCGCCAGCCGCCGCTTGCCGGGCATCCGGGTGCCGGCGGGCAGGGCCCCGGTGCGCATCTCTCCGGCCAGACTGCGGTACAGCTGTTCGTACAGCGGCACCCCGGAGCCCGGCTCCAGTGCGGTGGTCAAATGGACCATGATCATGTCCTCCTCTTTTTGCAGAATGCCAAACTGGCCCCATAAAAAAACTTTATTCTGGGTATTTTCATGAGGTCAGTTCCGCGTATAATAGGAGCATACCCGCCGGACACCCAAATGTCAAGTAGGATGGTGGGTAAGCGGCTGCGTGAGCGATCAAAGCCCCGGTGGGGCTTTGAAACGGAAAAGTCCGGCGATGTTGAAATTTGGAGGGAAAGCAATCATGTCTACTACTGCAATGTGGCTGCTGCTGGCAGTCGTTGTCGTTGCCATCGTGTTTGGCAGTGTGCTGTACAAGCGCACCTTTACCACCAAGGAACTGGCCCTTACCGGCGTCATGGCCGCGTTGAGCCTGGTGGCCTACCTGTTTTTCCGGGTGCCGTTCTACGGTGGTTCCTCGTTCCATCTGGGCAACACCTTCACGGCCCTGACCGCCCTGCTGCTGGACGGTGTGTCCGGCGGTCTGGCCGGTGCCATCGGTCTGGCTCTGGCCGACATCCTGGCCGGTGACCCGGGCTACGCCATCACCACCTTTGTGCTCAAGTTCATCATCGGCATCACCTGCGGCGCGGTGGCCCATAAGGCCTTCAAGCTGCGGGAGCTGGACAAGCACAGCAGCGGTTACCTCGTCAAGGTGATCGTGGCCGCGGCCTCCGGCCTGCTGCTGAACGTGTTTACGGACCCGTTCCTGGGCTACTTCCGCAATGTGTACATCTTTGGCCAGGAATACACCGTGGCACAGGCCCTGACCAAGATCGCAGGCGGCGTCACCTTTGTGAACAGCGTGGCCTCCACCGTGTGCGTGGTGGTGCTGTACCTGGCCCTGCGCCCGGCACTGGAGCGTGCCGGGCTGCTGCCCAAGGGCGAAACCAACTAAGCCATCTCTCTACCCTGATACAAGCACTGCCGCCCCCGTCTGCCGGACCCTATCCCCCGGCGGCCGGGGGCGGTGGTGTTTTTGGCCTGTGGGGCGGGAGTTTCTCCGGCGGATGATCCGAGGGTGGGACCCTGTTGCCGCAGGCAATAGGGCGGGAGCTGGAAGCCCCGAACGTCCGCGGAGAAAGCTCCCACCCTGCAGGCCGGTTCCGGCCGTTCTGCTTTGCATTCTGGCGGTGCGTGCGGCATAAGATGGAAAAAGAGCTTGCACATGGGGGCAAAATATGGTATAGTCTTTCTGTCGTGCACAGCTGTGCACAGAGAAAGAACTGGAAAGACGTGTGGGGAAGCATTGCCCTGCACTCTGGAGAAGCCCGCAGTAGCGGGTGCCGAAGGTGTAAGGCCGCAGGGAAAGGCGGCTGTATCTCTCAGGCAAAAGGACAGAGCCATCGTCTGATACGCACAAGGGCACCGCCGGGAATGCGGCGTGCCCGGCAGCGGAAAATGAATGCGCCTGAATTTTGCAGACAGAGCCTTTGGTGGGTTCTGTCTGCTTTTTTGTTTTGTGTAAGAGGGGGAAATCTACCATGCTGGAATGGATCACGCAGATCAACAATGCAGTGAACGGAGTGGTCTGGGGCCCGGCGGGTCTGGCGCTGCTGTTCGGCACCGGCCTGATCATGTCGGTGCGCACCGGATTTTTCCAGTTCCGCAAAATGGGCTACTGGCTCCGGCACACCATCGGAGCCATCTTTACCAACAAGGACGTCACCGCCCACACCAGCAAGGAGGACATGGCCATCAGCCAGTTCCAGAGCATGTGCACAGCGCTGGCGGGCACCATCGGCACCGGCAACATCGTGGGCGTGGCCACGGCCATCGTCTCCGGCGGGCCGGGGGCCATCTTCTGGATGTGGGTCATGGCCCTGCTGGGCATGATGACCAGCTTTTCGGAAAACGTGCTGGGTGTGTACTACCGCCGCAAAAATGAAAAAGGCGAGTGGAGCGGCGGTGCCATGTACTACCTCACCGACGGTCTGGGCGCAAAGAAGGGCTGCAAGCAGCTGGGCAAGGTGCTGGCCGTGCTGTTTGCCTGCTTCTGCATTCTGGCGTCCTTCGGCATCGGCAACATGAGCCAGCTCAACTCCATTGCCGGCAATATGAACGCTGCCTTCGGGGTGCCCACCATCGTCACCGGTCTGGCCCTCATGGTGGTCACGGCGCTCATCGTCATCGGCGGCCTGAAGCGTGTGGCGGCGGTCACCGAAAAGCTGGTGCCGCTCATGGCGCTGTTCTACATTGCCGGTGCGTTGATCATCGTGGTGATGCACGCAGGCAACATCCCAGCATCCTTCGGGGCCATTTTCAAGGGCGCCTTCAACCTGCAGGCTGCCGGCGGCGGTGCGCTGGGCTACGGCATCAGCCAGACCATCACCTGGGGTTTCAAGCGCGGTGCCTTCTCCAATGAGGCGGGCCTTGGCTCGGCGGTCATGGTCAATTCGGCTTCCAACGTCAAGGAGCCGGTGCATCAGGGCATGTGGGGTGTGTTTGAGGTGTTTGCCGATACCATCGTGGTGTGCACCCTCACCGCCCTGGTCATCCTGACCACCGGCGTGGTGGACCTGCAGAGCGGCGCGGTGCTGGCCAACGTGCAGGACAACGCCTTGGTGGGGCAGGCCTTTACCGCTGCCTTTGGCAGCTTTGGCCCCAAGTTCATCGCCATTTCCATCCTGCTGTTTGCCTACTCCACCACGCTGGGCTGGAGCCACTATGGCACGAAAGCGGTGGAGTACCTGTTCGGCACCACGGGCAGCCGCATCTATAAAGTGGTGTTCGTGGGCATGACCGTGGTGGGCTCCACCATGAAGCTGGGCCTTGCCTGGGACCTGTCCGATACCTTCAACGGCCTGATGATGATCCCGAACCTCATCGGCGTGCTGGCACTGTCCGGTACGGTGGTGGCCATCACGAAAAACTATCTGGACCGCCGGGTGAAGGGGCTGGAGATCGAGCCCATGTGGTCGGCCTTTGAGGAGTACCAGAAACAGGAAGAAGCCGAAGCGGCCGCCGAGGAAGCGGCGCAGCGCGGCCAGTAAGACCGGATAAAACGCGGCCGGGCCGTTCCACGCATCGTGGAACGGCCCGGCTTTTTTGTCAATGTTTCTTTTTGCGGGGAGGCTTCTGGGACGGTACAGCCCGGCGCAGTTTTGCCGCACTGCGCCCGGCGGCAAGGCCGCTGCCAAAGGCCCAGTGCAGGTTGAAGCCGCCGCAGCGGCCCACGCAGTCCGGCGTTTCGCCCACAAAGTAAAGGCCGGGGCAGCCCTTGAACTGGAAATTCGGTTCCAGCTCGGTGAGGGCAAGGCCGCCGCCGGTGACCTGCGCCTGCTTCCAGCCGCAGGGGGTCAGGCCGTCGAACCGCCAGTGTTTGGCGGTGTGGGCCAGCTTCTGCCACTGGGCGGCGGAGAGCCGGTGCACATCGGCGTCCGGCAGGCCGGCGGCCTGCCACAGGGCACGGCCCAACTTGGCGTTCAGCAGGCCCAGCCAGAAGTCTGCCGCCGTATCGCCCGGCAGCAGCGGTACGCGGGCGGCGAACAGCGCGGAAAGTGCGTCCTCGGCAACGTCTGGGAAGAGGTCCAGCTCCACGGCAGGGCTTTTCACCGCCGGGGTCAGGTGGCGGGTCAGGTCCATGATGCAGATGCCGGACAGGCCGTAGTCGGTGAACTGCACCTCGCCCCGGTAATCTGCCAGCAGGGTGCTGCTGTTGTACAGGGCGGCGTGGGCCTTGGCCCGGATGCCGGCCAGACGCTTGTCCGGCTTTGCACACTGCAAAGCGGTCAGGCAGGGGTACAGCGGGGCCAGTGCACCGCCGCACTGGGCGGCGAACCGGGGGCCGAAGCCGTCGGTGCCGAACTGCGGCCCGGCACTGCCGCCCATGGCACAGACCACGGCATCGGCCCGTAAGCTCTCGTCGGTACCGTCCGCGTTGGAGAACAGCACCACATAGCCGCCCCGGCTCTGGCTCAGGGTCTGCACGGTGCAGCCGGTACGCACCTCCACGCCGCAGCGGGCCAGATGATGCTCCAGCAGGGCCAGCACGTCGGCGGCCTGATTGGAGTAGGGGTATACCCGGCCGGTCTCATCGGTGCGGGTGTAAAGGCCCAGCGCACGGAACCAGCCCAGTGGGTCGGCGGCGTTCACCGTGCGCAGCAGCGCGTCCAGCGCGGCGCGGTCAGCAGAAGAGTAGCTTTCCGGCGTGATGCCCTCGTTGTCGAGGTTGCAGCGGCCGTTGCCGGTGGCCAGCAGCTTTTTGCCCGGGCGGGGGCTGCGTTCCAGAACCGTGACGCGGGCTGTGGGGTCTGTCTGCGCGGCAGCCAGAGCGGCCGCCAGCCCGGCGGCCCCGCCGCCAAGAATGAGGATGTGTGCCATGCCGGCACCTGCCTTTCGTGGTTGGATTTGTGTTTATTGTAGCAGAAGCCCGCCCAAAACACAATGAAGGGGCAAAGAAAAACGGGGCGCGCCCGGCGGGATTTTTACACTGTGCACGGCAGGTATAAATTCCCTTGGCTGACAAATACTATGGACACAGCCAAATTGCAAGCAGAACCGGAAACAGGGAGGAAACACCGCATGAAAGCAACCGGAATCGTCCGCCGCATTGATGAACTGGGCCGGGTGGTCATCCCCAAGGAGATCCGCCGCACCCAGCGCATCCGGCGCGGGGACCCACTGGAGATCTTTACCACCGGGGACGGGGAAGTGATCTTCAAAAAGTATTCGCCCATCGGGGAGATGAGCACCGTGGCCGCCCAGTACACCGAGGTGCTCAACAAGAGCTTTGCCCTCACCGCCTTTGTGGCCGATCGGGACCACATTCTGGCCGTGAGCGGGGCAGGCCGGCGGGAACTGGCCGACCGCAGCATCAGTCAGCCGCTGGAAAAGCTCATAGACGCCCGCCGCCCCTACCGGAACGAGGGCGAGCCGGACCGGGCCCTGATGCCCTGCGAAGGGGCCGCCCGGGTGCTGCTGTGCGCGGTGCCCATCATCGCGGCGGGGGACGTGGCCGGTGCGGTGGGGCTGCTGACCGAGGACCGCACCGCCACGCCGGACGAAGCCCAGTGCAAGGCTGTGAGCGTGGCGGCGGCCTTTCTGGCAAAGCAGATGGAAGAGTAAAAGAAAACGAAAACTCCCTCAGTCGCCTGCGGCGGAAGCTCCTCCCTTGGGGGCTGGCATCGCGGCAGCGATGACTGGGGGAGTTTTGCTGGGTTTATGACAGAATTATGAATCTTTCAAAACATTTTTGCAAAGCCCTTGACAGCACCGGAAAATTGGCTATAATGGTCTTAGCACTCAGGAACAAGGAGTGCTAAACAAGAAAAGCCAAGCAAAAAGGAGGCAGGCGCTATGACGATGGATGCACGCAAACAACGCGTTTTGCAGGCGATCGTGGCGCTGTATGGTCTCGAAGGTGAGCCCGTGGGCAGCAGTGTGCTGGCCAACTACTTTGACATGGCGGTGTCCAGCGCCACCCTTCGCAATGAAATGGCGGCGCTGACAAAGCTGGGGCTGCTGGAACAGCCCCACACCAGTGCGGGCCGCGTGCCCAGCGCCAAGGGCTACCGTTATTATCTCGACAATCTGCTGACGGACGATCAGCCGCTGGACCGCGTGACCCGCGCCCGGGTGGATGCCGTGTTCGCCAGCCTGGATCATGAACCGGAAAAGCTGGCACAGGGTGCCGCCAGAGCGCTGGCCGCCATCAGCGGCTGTACCGCCGCGGTCAGCACCCCCTGCGCCGAGGACCTGTGCATCGCCCATTACGAGGTGGTGCAGGTGGGCCGCAGCGCAGCCGCTGTGCTGGCGGTGACCACCGCCGGTTACGTCCGCACCCGTGTGGCGCGGGTGCGCAGCGGCCTCTCCCGTGAGAAAGCCGCTGCCCTGGCCGCACTGCTGAACCACAGCCTGACCTTTGTGGCACCGGTGGATCTGTCCGGCCGGATGCTGGCCGAGCTGTGCAGTCAGATCGACCCGGAACTGGTGCCCGTCATCAGCGCCGCCGCCGCCATCCTGCAGGACTCGGTCAAACCCCACGTCTTTCTGGGCGGCGAGCAGCACCTGCTGGACTGGCCGCAGCTGGACGGCAAGGTGGGCGACATCCTCACCCTGCTGAACGACGAAGAACAGGCCGCTGGCCTCATCGCACCCCCTGCAGACCGCAATGAGAGCGTGCTGCTGGGCGAGGATCTGGAGCCGCAGATCCCCGGCATGTGCATCGTGAGCGACCGGTATCTGGTGGGCGGAGGCCTGTGGGGCTCCATTGCATTGATCGGTCCCACCCGGATGCCCTTCCAGAAACTGATGCCGCTGCTGCATTACTTTGCAGACCAGCTGGGCGAGGGCATGAGCGGCAAACGAAAAGACACCCCGCAGGCTGCCGCACCCCGGCGGACTGTGATCTATAAGGAGGATCTGGAATGAGCGAAGAAACCAAAAAGACTGCTCCCGCTGTGGAAGCGGAGCAGCAGCCCGCCGCCGCTCCGGAGGCAACGGCAGAGCAGGCAGCTCCCGCACAGGAGCCCGCCGCAGAAGAAGCTGCCGACCCGAAGGACGACAAGAAAAAGGACGGCGGCTGGTTCAACAAGAAGGCCCGCGAGATGGAAGCCGTCAAGGCTAAGCTGGACGCGGCCGAGCAGAATGCCGCACAGGCCAAGGAACAGCTGCTGCGCATGGCTGCCGAGTACGACAACTACCGCAAGCGCTCCACCCGCGAAGCCGACCAGAAGTTCAACGACGGCATTTCCTTTGCCGTGAATCAGATCATCCCCATTCTCGATACGCTGGATATGGCGGCCAACGCTCCTACCACCGACGAGAACTACAAGAAGGGTGTGGTCATGACGCTGGACAAAGCCGCCAAGGCGCTGGAAGCCCTCCATGTGGAGGAGATCGAAGCGCTGGGCAAGCCCTTTGACCCCAACTTCATGAACGCCGTGCAGCAGATCCCCGCCCCGGACGGGCAGGAGAGCGGCACGGTGGTCACCGTCTACCAGAAGGGTTACAAGCTGGGCGACAAGATCGTCCGCCATGCGACCGTTGTGGTGGCCGAATAACAACGCCTGAACTTCCGCAAGGGAGTTTTGAAGATACCATCCGCTAAGCAAAAACTTGAGCATCACATAAACAAGATTTGTTCTTTCGAGAGGAGTTTTCATTATGAGTAAGATCATTGGTATCGACCTTGG
>ERZ791809.747-NODE-747-length-20853-cov-3.224300_pt1 | contig 20853 bp, 18 predicted proteins | sample MGYA00509946_ERZ791809 | MGnify/ENA primary metagenome ERZ791809 (study PRJEB30046, sample SAMN00791993) | human gut metagenome | study: EMG produced TPA metagenomics assembly of the A metagenome-wide association study of gut microbiota in type 2...
TTCCTCAAACGTGATACGGACACTGGTTCTTAAGTTGGCACCTTTCATCGGTCCATTGGATGCGCCTCTTCTGGAACCGCCGCCAAAGAAATCGCCGAAAATATCGCCAAACATATCGCCAAAATCCATGCCTGAAAAATCAAATCCACCAGCTCCGGCGCCGCCTGCTCCACCGTCAAATGCAGCGTGACCAAACTGATCATACTGTCTTCTCTTCTCTGAATCACTTAATACCGCATAAGCCTCAGAAGCCTCTTTAAATTTTGCTTCTGCTTCTTTGTCTCCCGGGTTTGCATCCGGATGATATTTTTTGGCTAACTGGCGGTATGCCTTTTTAATTGTGGCATCATCTGCGCTACGGTCTACACCAAGCACCTCATAATAATCCCTTTTCTGTTCTGCCATATCTGAACTCCATCCCTTATGTTTTACTCTATTTTTGTATCTTCTGGTCTCACGAAGGGCAATTTTCCTTCGAAGATTAATCCAACAATGCACCAGAAGGCATTCCGCCCTCTGGTGCGTTATTTATCAATTTGCATTTACTGCGATGAACCGCATGTGTTTAACTTCTGATTAAACCTCTTTGTAATCAGCGTCTACGACATCATCATCTGCTCCGCCTGCTGCCTGCTGACCAGCACCTGCGTTCATGTCCGGACCTGCGCCTGCTGCACCCTGTGCTGCCTGTGCCTGCTCGTACATTTTAGCAAATACCTGCTGAGCACTTGTCATTAATTTCTCTTTTGCAGCTTTCATCTCATCTAACTCTGCATCTGTCATCTTGTCAGCTTCCGGATGCGCCTCAAGGAGTGCTTTTAATGCATCCAGGTCTGCCTGAACAGTTGCTTTCTCAGAATCAGATACGCCTGCTCCAACTTCCTCAAGAGCTTTCTCTGTCTGGAATACGAAGGAATCAGCATCGTTTCTTGTATCGATTGCTTCTTTTCTCTTCTTATCCTGAGCTTCGAACTCTGCTGCTTCTTTTACAGCTTTATCGATCTCGTCATCAGACATGTTAGATCCTGCTGTAATTGTGATGTGCTGCTCTTTGCCTGTTCCAAGATCTTTTGCAGATACGTTTACAATACCATTTGCATCGATATCGAATGTAACCTCGATCTGCGGAACACCACGACGTGCTGGCGGGATTCCATCCAGGCGGAACTGACCAAGGGATTTATTATCTCTAGCGAACTGACGCTCACCCTGTACTACGTTGATATCTACAGCTGTCTGGTTATCTGCTGCTGTAGAGAAGATCTGGCTCTTTCTTGTCGGGATTGTCGTATTTCTCTCGATCAGTCTTGTAGCTACACCACCCATTGTCTCGATGGATAAGGAAAGTGGAGTTACATCCAGCAGTAATACTTCACCGGCACCTGCATCGCCTGCAAGTTTACCACCCTGGATAGAAGCACCGATTGCTACGCACTCATCCGGGTTCAGGGATTTGCTTGGCTCTTTACCTGTTAACTGTTTTACTTTATCCTGTACAGCCGGGATACGTGTAGAACCACCTACTAACAGTACCTGACCAAGTTCAGAAGCTGTTAAGCCAGCATCTTTTAATGCGTTCTGTACCGGAACTGCTGTTCTATCAACCAGATCACGTGTTAACTCATCAAATTTAGCTCTTGTAAGGTTCATATCGAAATGTTTCGGTCCCTCAGCTGTAGCCGTGATGAACGGAAGGTTGATGTTTGTTGTTGTTGCGGAAGAAAGCTCTTTTTTCGCTTTCTCAGCTGCTTCTTTTAATCTCTGAAGAGCCATTTTATCTGTAGAAAGGTCTACACCTTCCTGTTTTTTGAACTCAGCGATCATGTAGTCTGTGATCTTCTGGTCGAAGTCATCACCACCAAGTCTGTTATCACCGGATGTAGATAATACTTCGATAACGCCATCACCGATTTCAATGATAGATACATCGAATGTACCACCACCAAGGTCATAAACCATGATCTTCTGCTCGCTCTCATTGTCCAGACCATATGCTAAAGCTGCTGCTGTCGGCTCGTTGATGATACGTTTTACATCAAGACCTGCGATCTTACCTGCATCTTTTGTTGCCTGACGCTGAGCATCATTGAAGTATGCCGGAACTGTGATAACAGCCTCAGATACTTTCTCGCCTAAGTAGTTCTCAGCATCTGCTTTTAATTTCTGAAGGATCATTGCGGAAATCTCCTGCGGAGAATATTTCTTTCCGTCAATCTCTTTTTTATAATCTGTACCCATCTCTCTCTTGATAGAGGAGATTGTTTTTTCTGCATTTGTAACAGCCTGACGTTTTGCCGGCTCACCAACCAGTCTCTCACCTGTTTTTGTAAAAGCTACTACTGATGGTGTTGTTCTTGCTCCTTCTGTATTTGCTACAACTACCGGTTTACCACCTTCCATAACTGCTACACAGCTATTTGTTGTTCCTAAGTCGATACCAATAATCTTGCTCATAATTATGTCCTCCTATCTATTGTTTCAAAAATAAACTTGTTTTTATATTTAACGAATAATCGTTAATGACTGATTAGTTTGCTACTTTTACCATGCTGTGGCGAACCACGCTGTCACGGTATGTGTAACCTTTCTGGAATTCCTCAGCGATGATGTTCTCGCCAAACTCCTCATCCTCGATATGCATTACTGCGTTATGCAGATTCGGATCAAATTCCTGACCAACCGCTTCGATTGGTTTTACTCCTGCTTCTTCCAACATGGTCATCATCTGTTTGTAGATCTTTTCCATACCTTCTACGAAAGGAGATCCTTTTTCTTCCTCAGTGACAGCTGCCAGACCACGTTCGAAGTTATCAACAACCGGAAGTATTTTTTCTACGATACTTTTTGCACCGGTCTCAAACATCTGGGTCTTTTCTTTTTCTGTTCTCTTACGGAAGTTATCGAACTCAGCCATCTGTCTTCTGACTCTGTCTGTAAGCTCTTCGATTTTCTCATCTTTTTTATCTTTCTTCTCTTTCTTTTTGAAGAAAGAGCCTTTTTCTTTTCCGGCTTCCGGTTCTTCTGCTGCAGCCTCCTCAGCTTCTTCTACTGTTTCTTCCTCAGCTGCATCATTTATTTCTTCATTTTCTAAAATTTCTTCTTCCATTTCTTCCGGACTGATGTTTTTACCCTCTGCCATCGAAATCCCACCTTTCCGTTTTCATCATCTCTCAATGACTACTCATCTGTCTTTTTAAATATGTCATCCAGCTGAACCTTTAAGGTCCGCAGGTTGTCAACTACTTTTTCGTAATCCATACGTTTCGGTCCGACGATTCCGACGGTTCCGCGGATTCCTTTTCCAAGATCGTAAGTGGCGGTAACCACGCTGCAATCTTTCATTCCCTGCATCGGGCTTTCGTTTCCGATGTACACCTGAATGCCGGTTCCCGGATTTCCGTTTTCTTTGTCGACAGTAAACAGATCTTTGAACTCCTGCTTTTCTTCGAAAGCACTGATCAGCTCGCTTGCCCGCTCGGAATCACTCAACTCCGGATATTTGAAGATATTGGTTGCTCCACTGGTGTAAATCTCAAGGTCTTCGTCTTCCTGAATCGCCTGAGCAACTGCATCCAGCACATCGCTTACCATGGCACTGTGGATACCCGCCTGCTCTTTCAATCTGGAAATCGTTCCAAGGTTGATATCCTCAAGTGCAAGACCATTTAAACTTCCGTTCAGCAAAATGTTTAACTTCAACATGGTTTCCTGATCCGGTGTCTCCTCTGTGCGGATGATCTTATTCTTTACGATGTTACCATCCAGCATGATGGTTGCCAGAACCTGTTCCTCATCCACGGTGGAGAGCTGAATGAATTTCACTTTTCCGTGATGGGTCTGCGGTGCGGATACCACTGTCGCGTAATTGGTATTTGCTGCCAGCATCTTCGCGATCTGTTTTAATACAAATTCCATACGCTCCGTTTTCTCGATCACAAATTCCTTCATATCGGAAATCTCATGATCTTTTTCCTCCATCAGGTGATCTACATAAAATCGATACCCTTTGTCCGATGGAATACGTCCTGCTGAAGTATGCGGCTGAACAATGTATCCAAGTTCCTCCAGATCTGACATCTCGTTACGGATCGTTGCAGAACTGAGATTCAGATCAGACGCTTTCGCGATCGTTCTGGAACCAACCGGCTCACCTGTTTCCAGATAAGTCTGAATGATTGCATGTAAAATTTTCGTTTTTCTTTCGTCCAATCCTTCGCTCATGTGTTTCATGCTCCTGTAATTGATGCTTTTTTCTTGTTAGCACTCAACCGTTTGGAGTGCTAATATCTTCATTACCTAATGTAGCACTATCGTTTTTCTTTGTCAACATCTATTTTTATTTTTTTCATATTTTTTCAAATCATCCTTTTGAACAGCATCTATCACATGCAAAAAGGATTCATCTGCCACAATCGTTTGTAACAAATCAATCCTTTTTCTTCTATACTTATTCTTCTTTCTTCTATACTTATTCTTCTGTCTTGTTCAATGCCATTCTGTATTACATATCACATTATATATAATAAGAATTACAACAAAAATTCCGCCAGTACATAATTGCTGACATCTATACCATGTTCCGTCAAACGCACATAGCCTGCCATTTCTTCGATCAGCTGTTCACTCTTTAATTTTCGAAGTACCTCACCATAGACACTGTCCAGTGTTACCTGAAATGTTGTTTCAAACTGCTGCCGGGAGATTCCTGCCATCAGACGCAGCCCCAGAAACATGAATTCTTCCATCTCGGATTTTTTGTCCAATGTTTCTATATGGATATGATGCTCTCTGCAACACTCTTGCTGTAATACGATTTTTTTCTTCGGCAACACAGTTTCGTTCCCGGATAATCGGCAATCCAACTCATTTTGTTCATCCATTCCCTTCTGATTCAAACAAGTCTGATCTGCTGAAATGTATTCCTGTTCCAAATATTCCTTCAGATTCGACGTGTTCTGAAACCTTTGATGTTCCACTAATGAAGATGCGCCAAGTCCCAGTCCAAGATAATCTTTTCTGATCCAGTAACCGCAGTTATGCCGACATTCATATCCCGGCTTCGCATAATTAGATATCTCATACCGCTCATACCCTTTCGTATGCAAAAAAGCCTCCGTCAGTTCATACATCTGACGTTCCACATCTTCCTCTGGAAGCAGTCTCGGATGCCCGCCTTCCTCCCGAATTTGCTCATCTTCCGCAAAACGTTCATAAAACGGTGTACCTTCCTCAATAATCAGACTGTATGCAGAAATATGCTCCGGGCGCAAAGCTGTCACTTTTTGCAGCGTATTCTGCCAGCTTTTCAGTGTCTGTCCCGGCAGCGCCGACATCAGATCCACATTGATATTTTCAAACCCGGCTTTTCGTGCCAGATCATAACTTTCCAGAAACTGCGCAAAATTGTGGATTCTCCCCAAAAGCTGCAATTCTCTGTCATCCGCGGACTGTAATCCCATACTAAGCCGGTTAAATCCCGCCTGCACCAGTTTTTCCGCCTTTCCTGCTGTCAATGTTCCCGGATTACATTCCACAGTAATCTCAGCATCTGCCACTAAATGAAAATACTTCTTTACCGTCTCTAATATGGCAGCAAGCTGATACCCTTCCAGAATCGTTGGTGTACCGCCGCCAAAAAAGATGCTGCTCACCTGATATTCCTTAAATTGTGGACCATAATATGCAATTTCTTCCTGTAACTTCTTTATATAAGAAATCCGCACCGGCGGATCAGCCGGTGCAGATAAAAAATCACAGTATGCACATTTTCGTTCACAAAAAGGAATATGAAAATATAATTCTAATTCTTTCATATGTTCCCTCTAATAAATTCGCTATTTTACATCATTCTCGCAGCCATTTACGAATATGCATATAAATTAACGTAACCTGTTTCTTATTTATCATCCAGTTTCAGAACACTCATAAACGCTTTCTGCGGAATCTCTACATTTCCGACCTGACGCATACGTTTCTTACCTTCCTTCTGTTTCTCCAGAAGTTTTCTCTTTCGGGAAATATCGCCGCCGTAACATTTTGCCAGTACGTCTTTGCGCATAGCACGAACAGTCTCACGGGCGATAACTTTTCCACCGACTGCTGCCTGAATCGGGATTTCAAACAGATGACGCGGGATCTCCTCTTTTAACTTCTCACACATTTTTCGACCACGCTCATACGCACTGCCAGAGAATACGATAAAGGAAAGCGCATCCACTTCTTCTTTATTAATAAGGATATCCAGTTTTACCAGATCAGAACGGGTGTAGCCTTTCATCTCATAGTCAAAAGAAGCATATCCTCTGGAACGGGATTTCAACGCATCAAAGAAATCATAAATGATCTCATTCAACGGCAGATCGTATTTGATCAGCGCACGCGTTTCTTCCATATATTCCATACTAATATAAATACCACGGCGCTCCTGACACAGATCCATGATGGCGCCAATATACTCACTGGTTACCATGATTTCTGCACTTACCATCGGTTCTTCCATATAGTCAATCTCAGACGGATCCGGCATGTTAGATGGGTTTGTCAAATCCATCACGGTTCCATCTGTCTTGTGTACTTTGTAAATAACGCCCGGTGCTGTCGTTACCAGATCCAGGTTGTATTCACGCTCCAAACGTTCCTGAATAATTTCCAAATGTAATAATCCTAGGAATCCACAACGGAAACCAAATCCCAGTGCCGCAGATGTCTCTGGTTCAAACTGAAGCGCTGCATCGTTTAACTGCAGTTTTTCCAGCGCATCACGCAGATCCGGATATTTAGCGCCATCGGACGGATACAGACCACAGTAAACCATCGGATTTACTTTCTTGTAACCCGGAAGCGGCTCTGCACACGGATTGGAACGATTTGTGATCGTATCACCCACGCGGGTATCCTGTACATTCTTAATACTAGCCGTAATGTAACCTACCATACCGGCAGATAATTCCTCACATGGAATAAACTGACCGGCACCAAAATAACCAACTTCCACAACGTCTGCCGTTGCTCCTGTCGCCATCATTTTGATCGGTGTACCGACGCGGACGGTTCCCTCTTTGATACGGCAAAAGACAATAACACCTTTGTACGCATCATATAAAGAGTCAAAAATCAGCGCCTGTAACGGAGCCTTCGGATCTCCGGTCGGAGCCGGAATCTTCTCCACGATCTGTTCCAGAACCTGATCTACATTCAGACCTGTTTTTGCAGAAATCTGCGGTGCATCGTGTGCTTCCAGTCCAATGACATCCTCAATCTCCTCAATGACACGCTCCGGATCCGCACTTGGCAGATCGATTTTATTAATAACCGGCATAACATCCAGATCATGATCCAGCGCCAAATATACATTTGCCAGTGTCTGTGCCTCGATACCCTGCGCCGCATCCACAACAAGAATTGCGCCGTCACAGGCTGCCAGACTTCGGGAAACCTCATAGTTGAAATCCACATGACCTGGGGTGTCGATCAGGTTGAAGATATACTCCTCCCCATCTTTTGCCTTATAAATAATACGAACGGTCTGCGCTTTGATGGTAATACCACGCTCACGCTCCAGATCCATATTGTCCAGCACCTGATCCTGCATCTCACGACTGGTCAGCAAACCTGTCATCTCGATGATTCGGTCTGCCAGGGTAGATTTACCATGATCAATATGTGCAATAATACAAAAATTTCTGATTTTACTCTGATCTATCACTAAAATTCCTCCATATGTTTGTTATCTGTTTTATGCAATTTATTTTACAATTCATTTACGGATGCGCCTAACATCCCAATATTAATTATGATTTTAACATCGAACCCGGGAAATAGCAAGTTTTACGTAAGTTCCCCTAAAATAAATCACATTTTTCATTTCCTTATCTTCGATTCCTTGATTTGTCTTTTTTTTGATGGTATGATAGGCAGGAAACGAATGCAAAGGAGCAAAGAAAATGGATATTAATGAAAAAGCTTTAGAATTACATAAACAGTGGAACGGAAAACTTACCACTGAAGCAAAATCTGCGGTAAAAACCCGCGAAGATTTATCCCTTGCCTATACACCAGGTGTTGCAGAGCCTTGTAAAGTTATCGCAAAAGATCCTGCTGCTGCTTACACCTACACAATGAAAGCAAATACCGTTGCCGTTGTTTCTGACGGAAGTGCCGTTCTCGGTCTTGGAAATATCGGTGCCCTTGCCGCTATGCCGGTTATGGAAGGAAAATGTGTACTGTTCAAAGAATTCGCAGATGTAAATGCAGTTCCGATCGTTCTGGATACACAGGATACCGATGAGATCATCCGTACCGTTGCAAACATTGCACCGACTTTCGGCGGCATCAATCTGGAAGATATCTCTGCACCAAGATGTTTTGAGATCGAAGAAAAATTAAAATCCATGCTGGATATCCCGGTTTTCCACGATGATCAGCACGGTACTGCCATCGTTGTCCTTGCAGGTATCATCAATGGTCTGCGCGTGACAGGAAAGAAAAAAGAAGACTGCCGCGTTGTTGTAAACGGTGCCGGTTCTGCCGGAGTTGCCATCACAAAATTACTGCTCACCTATGGTTTCAAACACGTAACCATGTGTGACAAACTTGGTATCATTGGCAAAGATTATCCGGATCTGAACTGGATGCAGCAGAAAATGACAGAAGTAACAAACTTAGAAAACCAGACCGGTACGTTAGCAGATGCTCTGCGCGGTGCTGATATTTTTGTCGGTGTTTCTGCTCCGAATATCGTATCTGCCGAAATGGTTGCTTCTATGAACAAAGACGCTATCCTCTTTGCTATGGCAAACCCGGTTCCGGAAATCATGCCAGATGTTGCAAAAGCTGCCGGAGCAAAAGTCGTTGGAACAGGAAGAAGCGATTTTCCAAATCAGGTAAATAACGTAATCGCATTCCCGGGTATCTTCAAAGGTGCTCTGGAAGGACATGCACGTCAGATCACAGAGGAAATGAAACTCGCTGCTGCCAAAGCCATCGCCGGACTTGTCAGCGACGAAGAATTAAACGAAGATTTTATTATGCCGGAGCCGTTTGATCCGCGTGTTGCAGATGTTGTCAGCCAGGCAGTAAAATCTCACATCGAAGCATAAGATTATGAATGCAAACCGCTATTATTCGCTGGATACTTATTTAAAAGAAACTTTCGGTGAAAAAGTATATCGTATTTCTTTAAATGGCGGCATGACCTGTCCGAATCGTGACGGGACAAAAGGGACCCGCGGCTGTATCTTCTGCAGCCGCGGTGGTTCCGGTGATTTTGCAGAAAGCAGTCTGCTGTCTGTGACGGAACAGATCGAAGCTGGTCGTAAAAAGCTCGCTGCCAAAACAAAATGCCGCAAATTTATTGCTTATTTTCAGGCATATACGAATACCTATGCGCCGGTTTCTTATCTCCGTCCACTATTTATGGAAGCAATTCTGCATCCTGACATCGTCGTTCTCTCTGTTGCCACCCGTCCGGATTGTATCACACCGGAAATCCTTACTCTTTTATCGGAATTGAATGAGATAAAACCTGTATGGATCGAATTTGGGCTTCAGACTATTCACGATGAAACTGCTGCTTTTATCCGCAGGGAATTTTCTCTTTCCTGCTATGAACAGGCAGTTGCAGAGCTGAAACATCGGAATATTGCTGTGGTCACGCATGTCATTCTCGGTCTGCCCGGCGAAACAACCGAACAGATATTAGAAACCGTCGACTATGTGGCACATTCCGGGATTTCCGGTGTCAAACTGCAGTTATTGCATGTGTTATCGGACACAGATCTGGCTGATTATTATGCAGCGCATTCATTTCCGCTTTTTTCGATGGAAGAATATTGTGATTTCATTGTAACCTGCCTGGAACATCTCCCGCCATCTATGGTCGTCCACAGAATTACCGGCGATGGTCCGCGCAAGCTTCTGGTGGCACCATTATGGAGCACAGATAAGAAACGGGTGCTGAACACCATTCATAAAAGACTCAGAGAACGCGATACTTATCAGGGCGCTGATTTTACGTAGAAAGAAGGAAGCAAGCTATGGCAGATTTACATACCATGTATCGTGTGATGATTCTGTATATGTTAAATCAGGTGGAATATCCACTGACCAACACACAGATCACGAACTTTATTCTGGAAAAAGAATATACGAATTATTTTACGGTTCAGGAGATTCTGTCTGACCTGATTTCTTCTCAGTTGATCACTGCAGAATCTACTCATAACAATACCCGTTACCGGATTACACCGTATGGACAGGAGACGCTTGGATTTTTCCATGTAAAAATATCGGATGCCATCAAAGAAGATATCCGCACTTATTTTGTGGAGCATGATTTTGATCTGAAGCAGGAAACTTCTGTCTATGCCGATTATTATAAGGTTCCCGGGGAAGGATATGCCGTGCGCTGCCGTATCCGGAATCTGGAGACAGATATCGTGGATCTGACCTTGCATGTTTCTGGCAGACAGCAGGCAGAAGCGGTCTGTCAGAACTGGAAAAAGAATCATTTCCCGATTTATGAAACATTAATGGACATTTTGCTCAAATAAAAAGAACGTATCACATTTCAACCTCTTGTCTGCATGACATTATATTGAAAATGATACGTTCTTTTTATATATGCTTTTTACTATTACGATCTTAAATCCTGTTTACAGATTCTTTGAATACGCAGTTATCCTTATTTGTGCTTTTTCACACTATAGCCAAAGGAACCGATTTTTTTCCCAAGTTCAAAGTATTCTCCATGAGAATATGCAGTCAGTCCAATGTCATTGAGATGGAATTTGCCCTTCTCATCCATATATTTTGGATTGACAGAAACTGCAGTCACCTCTGCCAGAAACATATCATGGGAACCAAGCTCAATGATCTGTTTTACTTTGCATTCAATGCTGACCGGACTTTCTGCAATTCCCGGTGCCGCGATGGTTTTGGACTCACATGGAGTCAGATGCATCTCTTTGAATTTGTCTACCTCTCTGCCGGATTTGACACCACAATAATCGGTAGCAAACGTCAGATCGTTAGTTGTCAGATTGATCACAAACTCGCCGGTTTCTTTGATAATATCATAAGAATAACGCTCTTTTCGCACGGAAATAGACACCATTGCCGGATCAGAGCAGATGGTTCCTGCCCATGCCACGGTAATAATGTTCGGTCTCTCCTCCGGACGCTTGCAGCTGATCATAACTGCCGGTACCGGATACAGCATATTTCCCGGTTTCCAAAATTCTCTTTCCATATTACTCTCCTGTTTTTTTCAAACGTTCTATCCATATCCTTTCCGGATCTTCTGAAAAGTTCCGAAAAATTTCTTTCAAAATGCTTTACTGATCCTGCATTGCAGACATGAACATCGGAATTAGCTGTTTCTTTCTGGATACAACGCCTCTCAGCACATGGTATGCGCCTTCTTTATGAACCGGAAATGCTTTCTCCACCAGTTCATCCGCATGCTCTCCCTCACAGATCAGATAGGTTGTCTCCTCAATGATATTGGTCAGCATCACGAATACCATCTCGATTTTTCTTTCTGTCATTGCTTCACGCAGATACGGAAGCAATTTGTCTCTGACCTGATCCAGTTCATCCTGTGTCATGGCACTGATCTGACCTACACCAAAATCTACACCATTCTGACTGAATGTCTTGAAATCCTGATAGAAGATTTCTTCCGGTGTCTTGCTTCCGAAATCACTTCCTGCCTGGAACATCGCTTTTGCATGCTCCTCAGTATTGATTCCGGCAATTCCTGCAAGTTCCTCTGCCACAGCCTTATCTAACGGTGTACAGGTAGGAGAACGGTACATCAGTGTATCAGACAAAATTGCAGAACACAGCAGTCCTGCGATGTTTTTGTTGATCTCCACATTCTGCTCACGATACATCTGATAAATGATCGTTGCAGTACATCCAAGCGGCTGATTACGGAAAAATACCGGTGACATAGTCTCCAGACTTCCGATTCTGTGGTGATCAATGATCTCCAGAATATCAGCACCGCCGATTCCGTCAACTGCCTGTGTTTTCTCATTATGATCCACCAGGATCAGCTGTTTTTTCTTCATGTTCAACAGGTTTCGTCTGGAAATCATTCCGACATATTTTCCATCAGTATCCAAAACCGGGAAGTCACGATGTTTCTCTTTTGACATGATTTCCCGCACATCATCAATGTATTCTTCCAGTTCAAAGGTAACAAGCTGGTCTCTGCGCATAAAGAATTTGATCGGCATACTCTGGTTCACCAGACGTGCCGCTGTATAAGTATCATAATCTGTGGTAATGACCACACAATTTCTCTCTGCTGCCATCTTAATAATGGATTTTGGCACCTGTGGGCTTCCAGCAATGATCAGACAGCTTGCATTACATTCCAGCGCACAAACCTGCGCATCATAACGGTTACCCATGATAACCAGATCGTCATCATCCAGGAACTGCTCCATCGTCTCCGGATTTGCAGAACCAACCACAACTTTTCCCTTCGTAAAATAAGCGTGTTCGTTTCCGCAAAGCAACTGACCTTCCAGTGTATCAACGATATTTTGATACTGCGTTTTCGCTCTGGACAAAATACTGTTATCATAGACATCCATATAGGAAGTTGCAATATCGCCGGTAATGATCAGACCTTCCAGATTGTTCTCTCCATCTGTAACCGGCAAAGTTACAACATTTTGTTCTTTCATCATTTCCCATGCACGTTTCAGGGAAATTTTTCCGCTGACACCCGGTGTTTTGCGGATCTCAATATCTTTTACCTGTGCACCTACATCTGTGATGAGTCCAGGAGATTTTACCCCAAAAGTCTTCAGCACATATTTGGTTTCTTCATTTAATTCTCCCGCACGTTTTGCCTCATAACGCCCTTCGTCTGACTGATTCTTTAAATTCGCATATGCAATCGCCGCACAGATAGAATCTGTATCCGGATTCTTATGACCGACGACCCATACTTTCTTCTTTTTCTCTATAGCCATATTATCGGTTGCTCTCCTATACCCTTTATTTTGGGAACAGTCCTCTTCCATTCCCAGCTTCATTAAGTCAATTAGTAAACGTGTAACTACCCAGTGCATTTCTGTCACTGGGTATTTTTTCATTCTATCACTTCATTTTTATTTTGGCAACTACCTAATATGCTATTTCTGTGAGTTCTTACCATCATTGCAATTTTAAACAACATGGCATCTTCAAACGTACGAATATCAAGCCCAATCTTCTTCTCGATCCGCTCCAGACGGTACACCAACGTATTGCGGTGAATATATAGCTGGCGGGCAGTCTCTGAAATATTCAGATTATTGTCAAACAGCTGACGGATCGTCGCCATTGCTTCCTCATCCAGTTCCATATCCGCATGATCTCCCAACACTTCTTTCAGAAACAGGTCACACATCTCTACGGAAAGTTGTGAGATCAGACGTCCCAGTCCAAGTCTCCTGTAATAAAACACCCGTTCATCATCAGAAAACACCATTCCAACCTTAAGTGCCATAGATGCCTGGCGATATTTTTCATGAAACAATACAAAATCTTCTGCGGCATCGGTATATCCAACCCATGCATTACACATAGCTTCCATTTGTAAGTTGTCGATGATCCGTCTGGCAAACTGATCGTTTTCCACATCAATTCCACGGACATTTTTGATAAGCACCATTTTCTTATCATCCACGTCGATCAGATAATCCACCCCATATACCACAAACATGTTTTTCAGCATTTCCAGAATAATCTCATTTTGTTCATCTGCAAACTGGATCACGAAAATCATGTAAGTTCCGTTCTTCATTCGGATCTGATGCCTTTTTTCCTGAATCTGCTGTTCGGAAAATTCACCATTTAGCAGCTGTCTCAGGAAATTAATTTCATTCGTCGGCTCCTGTGCTGCCAGATAAAGATTCCGGATCTGGCAGCATGCCATCTGTCCGATGACATACGAAGCATCACCGGCTCCATTATTGCTTGCAAGCAAAATGTTTTCTGTCTGATCATTGATCTCAATTTTTAAAAAGATCCAATTCTGGATCGTCTGACTGTCTGCCATAGATTTTGCAAACAAAACAACCAGCTCCTGAACCTTTTCCTCCAGATCAGGTACCGTAGACGCCAGCATTTTCCCCTTTTTATTGAACAACACAAAATCCATACGGGAGATCTGTTTCATTTCCTTTAACGCCTGTGCCAGTTTTTTTCCGGGCAAACGTTGTTCCAATGTCTATCCCTCCTTAAAATGAAAACTGGGTATGAAACTCATACCCAGTTTTCTATTGCAAAAGTGCACCATCTGTACACTTTTCATCCTTATGCATAATTCTGCATGTTACACTTCTTAGTGAGAAATAACCTGCTCTGTCTCTTTATCAAAGATATGACCTTTGTTGATATCAAATGCAACTGTCACATCATCACCGTAACGGCAAGGTGTACTGGAATCAACTTTTGCTGTCATTGTAACACCATTTGCTGTGTAGTAAAGTAATACTTCAGAACCAAGCAGCTCGTATCCGGTACATTTTGCTTTGATTGTGTAATCAGCATGTTTCTGCAGATACTCTGGCTCATCATCCATATCATCCGGACGAATACCAAATACAACTGTTTTTCCGTCATATCCGCCATCTTTTAATGCTTTTGCTTTGTTTGCTGGCATTACATAGGTAGCATCACCACTTGTCAGTGTTACTTTATCGCCTTCTACCTTGCATACGCAATCTAAGAAGTTCATCTGCGGAGATCCGATGAATCCTGCAACGAACAGGTTGTCCGGCTCATTGTACAGTTTCTGTGGAGAATCTACCTGCATGATCACGCCATCTTTCATAACAACGATTCTGGTACCAAGTGTCATAGCCTCAGTCTGATCATGTGTTACATAGATGATTGTTGCGCCAAGTCTCTGATGTAAGGAAGAAATCTCGGAACGCATCTGTACTCTTAATTTTGCATCCAGGTTGGAAAGCGGCTCATCCATCAGGAATACTTTCGGCTCACGCACGATAGCACGTCCCATGGCAACACGCTGTCTCTGTCCACCGGAAAGAGCTTTCGGTTTACGATCCAGTAATTTCTCAAGGTCCAGGATTCTTGCTGCGTTACGAACTTTTTTATCAATCTCATCTTTTGGCACTTTTCTTAATTTTAAAGCAAATGCCATGTTGTTATATACTGTCATATGAGGATATAAAGCATAGTTCTGGAATACCATGGCGATATCTCTGTCCTTCGGCTCAACATCGTTCATTCTCTTTCCATCAATATCGAACTCACCTTCTGAAATTTCCTCCAGACCAGCGATCATACGAAGTGTTGTAGATTTACCACATCCGGATGGTCCAACGAAGATGATGAACTCTTTATCTGCCACATCCAAATTGAAGTCTTTTACTGCCTCAAAACCGTTTGGATATCTCTTATAGACATGTTTTAATGATAATTCTGCCATTTTTTAATTACCCTCCATAAAATAATTCTCCACAAAACGCCTTGTTTTGCTATGCACTTATACTAACAAATTCTGTACGCTTTGTCATCGGGTATTGTCACAAATTTCACATGAAAACCTTGGTATTTCTGCCAGTTTTTTGTTCACCTCTCACAATTTTTCAGTATATTGACTATATGTCGTTTCCACATTTCGTCATTTTAACGAAACCATTCGGTAACTTACTGTTTTCCGGTACTTCCAAAACCGCCACGGTTTGCATTTCCCAGAGATGCCACCTCTTCAAAAACGATCTGTGGCTGATTTTCCACAATACGGAACTGGCAGATTCTATCATTTACATTGACCACGGTATCTCTAGTTGCATACACCGGCATGCGCCACATATCATCATCACCACAATAAGAACCATCAATGATTCCGCAGCTGTTCACCTGCAGCAGACCATAATTTTTAAATGTTGAGCTGCGCGGTACCACATGTGCCTCATATCCTTTCGGAAGCTGCATGGCAACACCTAACGGGATCAGTTTAAATTCTCCTGCTTTCAGTTCTACGGTCTCGCTAGCACGCAGATCGATCCAGTCTGATTTACCGTCAATATACTCCAGTCGATCAATTTTGTCCGTAAAATATTTAATACGAATATTTTCCATGTTTCTTTCCTCCACATTTTTCTTTCTGTTTTTCACTTGTAGTTATTTGTTCAAGTCGAACGCACGTGAGACTTGGTGCGTGATTCTGGTCAGCGAAAGCTGACATATTCTTCTCAGAATCACTGCACATCCCCGCGGAGCGTTTATCTCATTCTTTATGTATAGTTAAAGAAAAACCCGGCATCCCATAAAGACACCGGGTATGAGTCTTCTTATTTTCTACGGTAGCATCAGTTTACATGCTTTCATCATCATCTGGATACAGATAAAAATCAAAACCTTCTGCATTTCCGTTGAGCATGCAGCTTCCATACAGCTGCTCCACATCTTTCGGAACTGCAATCAGAATATCCACATAATTGGAATCACCGGATTCAGTCTCCGGATAGCTGATTTCAAACACTTTATCTACCTTATAGTAAGTCTCCTGTTCTCTATCCTCATCTTCTGACCATACAGACACATCTTCCTCCGAAACATTTGACAAATTATATGTATCTGAAAGATTATTTTTGATAACCAGAGAAACGATATAGTATACATATCCCTCCGGTGCTGTAAGCTGTTCCAGCTCTGCACGTTCTGTCGTGGATACGTTGACATAATAATCATCCCAGTTTATGTCAGACATATTCGGTCCAACATAATCTGACCAGGCATATTCTACATAAATGCGATTCTGGTATTCTGGTTCAATCTGTTCTTCTTCCTGTGCCCAGTTATCATAATCGGTGTCCCATCCGTCCGTAATCTGATCACGAATTTCATTACGAACGATAGAAAAGATCGATGAACCAGCGGCAATCACAATTGCAACAACAATAATAATAACGATCGCAGCTACTGGTGTCTTCCTTTTTTTCTTTTCTCCCGTCCATTTGCTGTTATTTTCGTTCTGATAGCTATATGAGGATTTTTGATTCGATGTACGATTAGTATTTCGCCCAGCATCTTCCGTACCTGCACGATACCAGTCATGTTGACGCGGATCTTTGTATGTATCATAACGTTCATGCAAATCCTGTTCCATGTCTTCCCGACTGTCCGGCCGGTTATACCGGGCACATTTCGGGCAGATCCCACTGTATTTTTCATAATCATACATTTTACCACATTTGCTACATTTTATCAGCATACGTTTCTCCCCCCAATCCTTTTTCTCACATCGTCCTGTTCCTTATATTACCACTGAATATCCTCATGCTCTGCTTTCTTATCACGCAGCATCAGTTCCATCACGGCATCTTTTGCCGGCTGATCCTCAAAAAGCACTGAATTTACCTGTTCAATGATCGGCATGTCAATGTCATATTTTTTTGCCAGCGCAATGGCTGCTTTTGCAGAATAAACGCCCTCTACAACCATTTTTACCTCATCCATGGCTTCCTGCATGGTATAGCCACGTCCGATCAGCATACCTGCTTTACGGTTACGGCTGTGACGGCTGGCACAGGTTACGATCAGATCGCCGATGCCGGACAGACCGTTTAATGTCTCTGAATTTGCCCCCATAGCCACACCCAGACGGCTGATTTCCTTGATGCCACGGGTGATCAGAGCTGCTTTTGTGTTATCGCCATATCCAAGTCCGTCTGCCATACCGGCTGCCAGTGCAATGACATTTTTCAGGGATGCCCCAAGCTCGATACCAAGCATATCCGGGCTTGTGTATACACGAAACACCTCATTCATAAAGAAGGTCTGTACCTGCTCTGCTGTTTTCTTTGTATGTGCACCTGCCACAACGGTTGTCGGCAGTCCACGTCCAACTTCTTCTGCATGGCTTGGACCTGACATAACTGCCACATCCGCCTGCGGGATCTCCTGTTCCACAATCTCAGACTGGATCATCAGCGTGCTTTCCTCGATACCTTTGGATACGATAACGATCAGCTGTCCCTCTGCGATAAACTCTGCCAGATTATGTGCTGTACTTCTCGTAAATGGTGACGGTACTGCAAGTACGACCATTTCTTTTCCTGCTGCAGCTGTTTTCAGATCTGTTGTAAAAGAAATCGTTTCCGGAATTTTCACCCCCGGAAGTTTATCTTTGTGTTCATGCTCCTTTGTCAGCATCTCCACTTCATCTTCCAGAATAGACCATACCGTTACGTTATGTCCATTATGTGCCAGAACGACTGCCAGTGCTGTTCCCCAGCTTCCGGCACCGATTACACCTATTTCTGCCATTTTTCTGCCTCCATATCTATACTCTCACATTATTATGTAAGGATTAATTTTCCTTTTTTGCCGGGCGAAATTTGTTCTCCGTTCCGGTTGCCAGACGTTTGATATTTGCACGGTGTTGCCAGAATGCCAGTGCCGTCAAAATCCCCGCAAGCACATAAGTCTCCGGCAAAAACTGTGTTGCTATCTTTAATAATCCCAACTGTCCAAACACGATAGTCTGTACAAAAAATCCACTCAGGATTCCCAGGGAACCCAAAGACATAAATCCCGTCGGAACTACGGATGTAAAAAACAGAATCGCACAGATTGGAACCATTCTCCAATCAAAAGCAAATACGATTCCAACACTGCTTGCAATTCCTTTTCCACCTTTAAATTTCATATAAAACGGGAAGTTATGTCCCAGAACTGCGCCAAAACCCGCATACAATTCCAGTAACTTCACCGCATCCGGGTAACGGGTTCTCGCCACGCCCCAGATGATCGCCATCGCAGCCACTGCTTTTAAACAGTCACCAAAAAACACAACAACGCCGGCCTTCCATCCAAGGACACGCAGGGAATTCGTCATACCAGAATTTCCGCTTCCCTTGGAACGGATATCCACATTATGTGCTTTTCCGTATAACACGCCAGTTGGAAACAGTCCAAACAGGTAGCCCAGAAGAATACTTACGATTCGAAATACTACCATTTACCTGTCTTCCTTTCTCTCACGGATAATAAACTTCAATGCCGTGCCCTTAAATCCAAAGGTGTCACGGATTCTGTTTTCCAGATATCGCGTATAAGAAAAATGCATCAACTCCTTATCGTTTACAAAAATAACAAATGTAGGTGGTTTTACCGCAACCTGAGTAATATAGTAAAGTCTCAGACGTTTACCTTTATCTGAAGGTGGCTGCTGCATTGCTACTGCTTCGGTCATGATCTCATTTAAGACACCGGTAGCTACACGCATTGCATTATTCTCCAGAACCATGTCGATCATTTCATACATCTTGCTCAGACGCTGACCTGTTTTTGCAGAAATAAACATAATCTCCGCATAGGACATAAAACTTAAGATCTCACGGATCTTATTTGTATGTTTGTAAATGGTCTTATCATCTTTCTCAATAGCATCCCATTTATTTACAGCGATGATAATACCTTTTCCACGCTCATGAGCGATTCCGGCGATTTTTGCATCCTGCTCAGTAACACCTTCTGTAGCATCAATCACAAGGATGACAACGTCAGCACGCTCTACTGCCGTCACCGCACGGATAATACTGTAACGCTCGATCTCTTCTTTGATCTTGTTTTTACGGCGCAGACCTGCAGTATCGATAAAAATATACTCTTTTCCGTTATATTTTACCACTGTATCAATGGCATCACGGGTAGTTCCTGCAATGTCAGATACGATCACACGGGATTCGCCTGCCAGTTTGTTTACCAGAGAAGATTTTCCAACGTTTGGTTTTCCGATAATGGCAACTTTCGGTCTGGTATCCTCTTCCTCTTCTTTGGATGTATCTGGGAAATGTTTTACCACTTCCTCCAGCATATCGCCCAATCCAAGACGGGATGCTGCGGAAATCGGCATCGGATCACCAATTCCAAGATTATAAAATTCATATACATCCGCCATATATTTCTGGAAGCTGTCTACTTTATTAACAACCAGAATAACCGGCTTGTGGGAACGGCGCAGCATATCTGCAACTTTTGCATCCGCATCCACCAAGCCCTGATGTACATCTGTCATAAATATAATAACGTCCGCAGTGGCAATGGCGATTTCTGCCTGCTCACGCATCTGTGCCAGAATGACATCTTTACTGTCCGGCTCAATACCGCCGGTATCCACCATAGTAAAAGAATGATTTAACCATTCTACATCTGCATAAATACGGTCTCTTGTGACACCCGGTGTATCCTTAACAATGGAAATACGTTCTCCTGCCAGAGCATTGAACAACGTAGATTTTCCTACATTCGGACGTCCTACAACCGCAACAACCGGTTTACTCATATTTTTATCCCTCATCTCTTTATTTCAGAATCCGCTCACACTTCTTATCTTACACAGGTCTTCATTTTATCCTGCTTTTAAATCAATGTGAGCCATTTATCAAGTTACTTTTTCCGCTTTGCGAAATATTAAACATTACCAAGCATGCCATCATACAGACACTGCCCGTCTGATTTTACAATATGAATCGGCACTTGTAAAGCATTTTCCAATTCTGTCAGCGTCACATCATCCAGAAATACTTCCTCTCCCATGCGCAATACGTTGCTGGAAAGCAGAAGCATATCTCCCAGTTCCTGCCCGGTCAGCTGGGCTTTCAGATCCGTTCCGGTCAGTAATCCGGAAACGGTGATCATCTCTCCAAAAAAGTCATTTCGGATCTGGTATACGATCACCTTGATGTCCGGATGCTGTTTCATAAATTTAGCTGCCAGTCTGCGCATCAGTCCTGCTGCGGACTTTCCGGTAGCAATAGAAACTACACGACGATAAGTCTTATTCTCCGTTTCCGGCTCATCCAGACTTTTATT
>ERZ791809.748-NODE-748-length-20852-cov-6.047795_pt1 | contig 20852 bp, 19 predicted proteins | sample MGYA00509946_ERZ791809 | MGnify/ENA primary metagenome ERZ791809 (study PRJEB30046, sample SAMN00791993) | human gut metagenome | study: EMG produced TPA metagenomics assembly of the A metagenome-wide association study of gut microbiota in type 2...
CGTGCTGCCGCACGAAGCGTAAAAATTAAAATAATACTTTTTTGACAGACTGAAAGAACCTGTCTTACGACAGGTTCTTTTCTTATGCTCTAAAATAAATCGAGCATATTATCCAGATAGATTTCTTCTCTCACGCGCAGCTGATACGCCGGTTTTGTCATATAATACAGCAAAAACTCGAGGATCAGCGCGCTGCCCAGTCCCCTGCCTTCAATCTTGAACTGTGAAAATCCCATCGGCAGATACGTCCGCAAAATAGCATCAATGCCGATGAACTCCGGATTTTCCATCGCCTTGGAGAACCGATAGCCGCCCTGTGCATTCGGTGCTTTGCACCGGTGCTCGCAGTCCTCGCCGAGATTTTTGCGGCTGGCAACCTCGTAACAGCGTTTGCGGTCATTGCACCCAAACCAGCAGCACTCATTGCACAAAAATTCCACCTTATCTTTGTGCATCTGCGACAAGGCGTTCCATTCGTCAAACCGCTTATTCAATCGAAAATCCGGCACGACATACCGAAATTCTTCCCTGTCCAGCTCGCGCCGGAAATCTTCAAAATCGGTCAGCACCTTGGTCGTGGACGACACGAGGTACAGCGCCGGATACCGCGTCCGCAGGTAGTCGGTCAACAGCTCAGAATGCACGATTACGCCGTTTTCCACGCTGTTTGCCTGCGAAAACAACTCGCATAGTGCATTGCATTTGCGATCGGACAGGTGTTCCTCGCGCAGAAGCGAATTGCTGAATGTCAGCCGCGCGGAAATGCCGTATTCCTGCGCCAGAGCCAGCGCTTCGCGTGCGCCGCACTCACCGAAACCCGCTCGTCCGCCTCCCCAGAGACAGTCCGCCGGTGCGCCGTAAATGGACCCAATCTCACACCAGTCATAAAACCAGTCACGATTTGCGCGGTATAACGGCAGAAATGCGCGGTAAAACTCGTAAAATTCAAACAATCCGGGCAGATGATAGTATGCTTTGTCTGACACGGCCGCTCGCCTCCTTTGCTCCGTATAGCATACCACAAAATGCCGGAATACGCAAAAGAACCTGTCGATTGACAGGTTCTTTTCAGTTTGTCAAAAAAGTTGGTATTGAACCAATTTTATCATATCGCGCGGCAGCGCGCGTTAAATAGAATTTGCTTTGCAAATTCATAAAAACCGGGAGCGTGTATCTCGGTTTTTATACCTTAAGAGGGAAAAAGTTTCCGTATGGGAACTTTTGGACGACTTTGGAACGGCCTACGGTCCGTTCCTGCTTGTCGGCGAAACTGTAGTTTCGCGACAGCCTGCAAAAGAACCTGTCGATTGACAGGTTCTTTTCACTCAAACCCACGGAAATATCATGTGCACGCTGAACAAAGTTGCGGCTGCGCTCAATGCGTTGGCGCACAGCGCGTAAGCGACCGGATGAGCCGTTTCCCGCCGGGTCTGCAGCCGTTTGCGGTAAATAACGGCCTCGATGATCCAAATCACAAGCTCAAGCGGCGCAAACACCAGATACCGGTAGAACGGCATGCCAATCCACATGCAGGCCGCCGTTACGACAGTGAGCAGCAGCTGTGTGCCGATGTTGACAACGAGGAACAGCTTTGCGTTGCGCCTGTCCCAGAAGCCGAACGGCAGCAGCAGGATTCCCTCTATTAGCAGCGTCGGCAGCAGCGAGGACGCGAACTGTTTGAGATATGTCAGCAGCGGATTTCCGGTTTTTACCGTATTATCCGCAAAGTCACAGGTGAATATCTGCTGCAGCTGTGTGCGCTTCATCACCTCAGAAAAGTTTACTTTCTGCTGAGAATCATCATAAATCGCAATCCGAAACGTGTCCGGCGTGCCGAAATAGCTGAACACAAACATGTCCTTGTCCGGATGCTTGTAAAACAGCGGTGCAGGCGTGCCGTCCAGCATGGCATAGTGCCAGCCGTCCATGCGGTCGCGCTCCAGCGCATCCAGCGGCAGAGACGCACGGTCAATGTGGTTCCACTCTATATTGTCGATGCCGCGCTCGGGTATCTCGCCCGGAATGAGCAGGTCAACGTAGTAATCGCCGTCCGGCGCATTCTGCACCTGAATGGTGATCTGCGGTTTCGGGCCAGAATCCGCGCTTGCGGAGACTGGCAGCACCGCCAGCAGGAACGCGGCTATGCACAGGCAGGCTTTCCACTTTCGTTTCATGGCGGTCATCCTTTCTCGTATTTAGTTCTCCGTTCCACCGAGATACAGCGTATTCCCCTTCATTTCAACCTGTTCTCCGAGCAGTTCAAACAGCTTTGCCGGAACCCACGTCTTGCCATCAGCGAAATACGGCGCCGCGCCGAACGAAACCGGTGCTTCCGTGCCATCGCCGTTCATCACCGAACGGATATAGGAATCCTCACCGATGTTTATATGCGTCATAACCTTGCCGTTGTTCATCTTCGCCTGACGGTTCTCTATATCCCACGTCACGGTGTAGCCGAGGGCTTCGCCGACCTCACGGAGCGGCACCATAGCCACACCGTTTTCCATGCGCCCTTTGTCGAGCGTCTTGTCCTTGCACACGATGTTAAACGCATTCGTCTCATCGGCTTCTCCGGTGAAAGCATTCGGCACCCCGCCGAGATACAGCGCATCCCCGCGCATCTCAAGCTGCTCACCGAGCAGGCCGAACAGCTCCGCCGGAACCCACGTTCTGCTCTGTGCGATATAGGGCGCGGCACCGAGTGCTCCCGGGCGGCTCATGCCGTCCGCGTCCGGCAGAGCGGTTGCGCGGAAATACGCATCCCGACCGATGGTCACAGTCGTCTGCACCGTGCCGTTGGTGAGGTGCACCGCGCGATCTCTGGCGTTCCACTTAACCGTAAAGCCGCACAGCTCGGCAGTCAGGCGCAGCGGAACCATGGCCACGCCGTTTGTCATGCGGCCTTCGCCAGCGACCATATCGCCCTCAATGACGATGGCGAACGTATCGTCCTCAGAAGGCAGCAGCACAACCTTGTCCGTGCTCGCCTGTGCCGGATAGGATTCCAGAATCGTATCATACCATGCAAAAAACCGGGTTCCCATGCGGATATCCTCAAGTTTTGCCTTGTTTTTCGTGCCGAACGGCGTAACAGACGCATTCCGTGCAATGTTCAGCGTCAGGCCGCCGTCGCTTGCCTGCACAGTCAGACTGCCGTCCGCATTTCTCTTCACCTGCTCGGCAGACAGCAGGCTTGCAGGCTCGTGTTCGTCGGTCAGATTGACCAGAACCGCCTTGGCATACACCTGCGGCGGCTCGGACAGCGCCATCATTTCCCCGCAGTAGAGGTACACCTCATCGCCTTTCTTGATATCCTGCGCGCCTGCCGGCAAACCAGTCTGCGTGTCCATGATGATCGTCTGCTCCGAAATATGCACCACAACTGTGCCTGCGGTTTCAGTGCTGACGGTCAGCTCGCCGTCCTGCCTGTCGGTTACTGTGGCGCGCACGCCGTACAGATCAAGCTCCGCGTGCTCGGCGGAGTCGGTCGCTGCCGCGTCCGTGTCGATCAGGTTCACCGCTCCGGCGGGAATCGCGCTCATGCCGAACAGCACCGCTGCAAGCAATGCCGCCATTCGTTTTTTCTCCATCATAATAACTACCTCCTTTTTATACCCAGTTAGACGGTCCGGAAGCGGTTTTGTTCCCGGTTTTCTTTTGGTGAGTGCAACAAAAAACATCCGCTCTGTTTAGTCGTTTTCCCTAAAAGAAAACGCAGGCAAAAGACATGACCGTCAAAGTCACGCTTTTGCCTGCATACCTTATTTATTTCGTTCCAGAGAGGCTTCGTGCGCCGTCTCCATTTTGCTCAGCAGCTCCGCCGCCGGTCCTTCCGGATAGTCGGCCCTGCAGGATTCCATTACCTGTGCAAACTCCTCCGAGCCGTCATGCCATGCGGCATCCGCCGAGGCAATCTGCCCGCAGATGAACTCTGCCACCGGTGTGCTGTCGTCCGACGATACCGTCTGATCGCCCATCAGCACCAGATACGCTAGAACAGTGTGCGGCGATTCCAGAAAACGGCTCCGCAGCTCCTCGCACGCGCCCTCACTCGGCCCGCCATCGGCTGTAAGTGTAAACGCGATCAGCCTGTCGAGCGCAACCGTGTCCCTATGCGCCATCACATACGCAGCGTCCTCGCTGTTTGCATCGGTGCTGACTGCCGTCCAGTCGGTCTTTGCCAGCTCGGACGCAACCGCCTGCGCGCAGGAATCCGCCGTCTGCGACACCTTTTCCCCACCGGCACCGCTGCATCCCGAAAGAAGAACAGACGCCATACATACCAATACCGCTGCTTTTTTCATAAAGATCCCCACCTTTTATTAAATTTTCAAGGCAATACCGCTTGCATTGTGCTGTACTGCCTTATTTACCTTTTATCAGTTGCCGTACTGCTTGAGCATACGCTCCTGCAGCTCCTTCGCGGCGTTGAAGCCCATCTTCTTCTGACGGTCATTCATCGCTGCAACCTCGATGATAACGGCAAGGTTACGGCCGGGCTTTACCGGAATGGTCAGGCTCGGAACCGCGATATCGAGGATGGAGGTCGTCTGGCTGTCCATGCCGAGACGGTCGTACTGCTTGCCATCTTCCCACGGCTCGAGGTTGATGACAAGCTCAACCTTTTCGGTCATTTTAATCGCGCCGACACCGAAGATACGGCGAACATCAACGATGCCGATGCCGCGCAGCTCGATAAAGTGGCGGATAACCTCGGGCGCCGTACCAACGAGCGTCTTGTCAGATACACGCTTGATCTCAACCGCGTCGTCCGCGATCAGACGGTGGCCGCGCTTTACAAGCTCGATCGCGGTCTCGGACTTGCCGACACCGGAGTCACCGAGCAGAAGCACGCCTTCGCCGTAGATTTCGATGAGTACGCCGTGCAGCGTAACACGCGGTGCAAGATTTACCTTGAGGGAGGCGATGATCGCACTCATGATGGTAGAGGTAAACTCGTTGGTACGGAGGATCGGCACACCGTGCTCCTGTGCAGCCGCAAGGCACTCCGGAAATACGTCAATGTTGCGCGAGAGCAGCAGCACAGGGATGCCGGTCTCGAACAGACGGTCGAAACGGCTGCGGCGCTCCTCGCTCGACAGACCCTCTACATAACTGGACTCAACCTTGCCCATGATTTGGATACGGTTCGGATCGAAATAATCAAAAAATCCTGCCAGCTGCAAACCGGGACGGTTTACGTCGTCCTTGGTGATCTCGGTCTTTTCAAAGCCCTCCGGACCGTAAACGACCTCAAAATTAAATTCATGGATCAGATCGCCCAAGCTGACACCGAATTCTTTTAACTGCATAAGTATAATGCTCCCTTCCGCTGTGGCAGGTATTAATATATCCTCTTTACTCTGCTGTCTTATTACTGTATAATACATAAAGTAGATATAGATGTATTATACCCTATTTTCCTGTTATTTTCAACGATTTCCGCACGGACCGCAGGAAAACTTGAAATTTTCTCTTTTTCTGAAAAAAAATGCTTGCATTCATTCTATACATGTGGTAATATAATATCTGCTATGCAATGCCCGAAAGAAGGAGGTGCAGGAAAATGGCAAAGTGCGATATTTGCAATAAGGGTGTGACCTTTGGTATTCAGGTTTCCCACTCTCACCGTCGTTCCAATCGAACCTGGAAGCCGAACGTTCGTCGCGTAAAGGCTATGGTCGATGGTACTCCCCGCCATATCAACGTATGTACTCGGTGCCTCCGTTCCGGCAAGGTTACCCGCGCTATCTGATTTTAACGATCTGTGCGTTTACGTTGAAATGCCAAAGCGCTCTGTTCGCAGAGCGCTTTTCTTTTACCCTTATAGTATGTAGGTGATTTCCATGAAAAAGGCGTTTCGTCCTGCCTTTACCGCCACGATACCCGTACTGTGCGGCTATCTGTTCATCGGTTTTGCATTCGGTGTTATGCTGCGCGATATCGGCTTCGGATCGATCTGGTCCTTCTTCTGCAGCCTGAGCATCTACGCTGGCTCGGGACAGTATCTGCTTGTGTCGCTTCTGGCGGCCAAGGCGTCCCTTGTTACCGTTGCGGTGATGACGTTGCTGCTCAACTGCCGGCATATCTTCTACGGTCTGTCCTTTTTGGAGACTTTTCATGCGATGGGCCGCCGCAAGTGGTACATGATCTTTTCGCTGACCGATGAGACCTATTCCCTGCTGTGCTCGGTCAAAACGCCCGAGGGCATTGATGCAGGCGATATGCGCTTCTGGATCGCCATGCTGGATCACAGCTACTGGATCCTCGGCGGCGTGCTCGGCACGATCATCGGCGGCATACTGCCGTTTGACACCACCGGCATTGATTTTGCCATGACCTCGCTGTTCACGGTTATCTTCGTAGAGCAGTGGCAGAGCACGAAGTGCCACATTCCCGCACTGATGGGGCTGGCTGCGGCAGCTGTGTCGCTCGCCATCCTCGGGCCGGACAATTTCATCCTGCCCGCCATGCTCGCAATCTGCGTCATGCTGGTCGCTATGCGCGGCCGTCTGGCAAAGGAGGTCGCCTGATTATGACAACTGTTTATGCTATCGCCATGATCGCCGTAGCAGCCGTCTGCACGTTTGCAACGCGCGTCGCGCCGTTCCTGCTGTTCAACGGCTCCAAGCCCATCCCGCCGATCATCCGCTATCTCGGCTCTACCCTGCCGCCCGCAGTCATCGCGCTGCTGGTCGTGTACTGCCTGAAAAACGTCGGCTGGGTGACAGGTACGCATGGTATTCCCGAACTGCTGTGCATCGCCATCACGGCGCTGCTGCACATCTGGAAACATAATAACCTGCTGTCCATCGGCGTCGGCACGGTGCTTTACATGGTGCTGGTGCAAAATGTGTTCGTTTAATCCGTACGCAGGGGCGGATCGGTGTGTCCGCCCTTTTCTTAATAGCGATGCACAGGTAATAGCGATGCACAGGGTTTTACAATTATTTTCGATAACTTTGCAAAAAGCTGTTGACAATTCGCGCTTCGCATGCTATTATATATAAGTCGCTGAGACAGACGGCTTGACAAAACGCTGGTGTAGCTCAGTTGGTAGAGCAGCTGATTTGTAATCAGCAGGTCGGGGGTTCAAGTCCGTCCACCAGCTCCAATCAAGCTGGTAACTGAATATGGAAGGTTTCCCGAGTGGCCAAAGGGAACAGACTGTAAATCTGTCGTCTATGACTTCGGTGGTTCGAATCCACCACCTTCCACCAAAGCGAAAAGACATTCCAAAAGGAATGTCTTTTTTGCTTTGGTGAAAGGCAGGTGGCGGATTCGAAAGGTGGCTCTTAGAAACAGCCCGGTGGGCTGTTTCAACCACCGTGGCTTTCACCGCAGTGAAAGCGAATCCACCACCGGACGGGTCGGCAGGCGTGTAGCAGTGCGACCACGGGCGGCAATAGCCAATCCCGGCAGGCACGCGCCCAATCCAAAAGCCAAACAAGCGCTCCGGTTTCATCACTTGACAAAACCCAAGCATATGTTATAATGAACTCAAGGGACGCTGTCACAGCAGTCAGACCCTTTACTGATCAACAACTAAAAGTCATTGACCGCTCCGGGGCCTAATCCGAGCGGTCAATGCGCTTTTATACAGAAAATGTACAGCACGATTACTGCACACACAAGGAGTTTCCAAGCCTTTTTCTGCACGCGCGCCACCTCCTTCCTGCCGCTGACCACGGGAAGGAATGTGGGTCTGACCGCTACTATGCAACAGCGTCCATCTGCATTATATCATATTCTGTCGAACCCCGTCAATTCAACGCCAACACGGCGTTTTTTCATTTTTACGAGCATTTTCACCCGTTAACCCCAAAACAGGCACACCTCTCGGTGTGCCTGTTTTCCGTATATTACCTCTCTATCCATCCTGCGACCCGCTGTCTCCTACCACAGAATCAGCAGATCGGATATTGTACTTGCCGCGATGATGACGATCCAGCAGACAAGCGGTGCTGCCCACTCTGCCCTTCCCTCGCCCTGCGGCGCGAGCTTGGGACACGCTCTCATCAGAAGCCTTGCTGCCGCGAAGCCGAACGCGCCGCCGAGGGTATTCAGCAGCAGATCATCTGCCGAGGTGACGCCGCCCGCGGCCAGCTGTATCAGCTCAATGCTGAGCGAGGTGCCGAAGCACCAGCCGATGGTACGTCCCGCCCGCTCGAACCACCGCCAGAACAGCGGCAGGAACAGCCCGAGCGGAAACAGCAGCGCGATATTTCCGGCAATGTTCACGAACGCGCCCAGTCCGACCGCGTTTTTGTCCGTCAGCACGGAAATCATATCCGCGAACGGAATCAGCTCCAGCCTTGGCTGCGGCAGCCTGCCGATGAGCAGCTGCGCCAGCGAGGGACCGGTAAACAGTCCCACGCCCGCAAGGTACATCAGCAGGAGCAGCGTGCCGATGATACCGCGCTTTCTCATCCGACAGCCACTGCCGTTGTATAGGCAACATCACCGTCCTGTACAGACTCGACGCCGTTTTCCGCGTCCTTCTCCGCCTGCGCACGGTATTTTTCGATGATATCCTTCGGATAATCCTCTTCGGTGTAACCTGCGCTTGCGTTCCACTCATCACCCTTTTCGTCCGTATAGGTCACGGATACGTCGCTGCGGGTAAACTGCTGCATAACGCCGTACGCCATCGCATCGCTGCCGTACAGATTCATTGCGTCAATGTTGACCGCATTCTTGAGCAGCGCATCGATGTCTGCTCTGTCGGTCACCTGCACGCCCTGCCAGATGTCTTTATCCGGCAGATAGATGCTCAGTGTAATCAGCTTTACGTTTTTCGCGCTAATGGCCTTGGGAACGATATTGGCGTACTTTTTGATGAGTGCAAGCGTCTTTACGTCCTTGTCGGTCACGCATACGGCACCCTCGCTGTAATAATCGTCGTTGTTCTGCTGCGAGAATTCCATGCGCAGCACCGGCATGGCATCACCGGTGTGGGTCAGCGTCTCTGCCTTGAGCGTGTCAATGATCTCCTGTGCCTTCTGCGAGTCGCTGAGTGTGCCGACGCCGTTGTAGCCGTCACCGTTGGTGTAGAAAACAATGTTGCGGTGATAACCTTCATTGACCTCGCCGAGCGCAAACAGCGACCACGCCTTCTGCTTGTACTCTGCGGACTGGTAAATCTGCTTTTTGAGCGTGAACACTTCGTCTGTGGCCGGCAGCTCATACGAACGGCTCTTCACCTTGCCGTTCTTCAGCTTGAAGGTGACGGTGATGCACGCCTTCTGTGCATTTTCATCCGTATTATTCAGGCTTTCCACGCCGAGCGCCGCCAGCTGCCGCGCTGCCGCGATGTTTTCCGGCTCACTGAGCAGTGCCGATTCACCGACGTAACCCATCGGCGCTGCCGCTGCAATGCTGCCCTCATCCGGCAGCCACTTGTCGTAGCCGAACACGTCGAACTGCATGGTCAGCAGACCCGCACACAGCACTGCAAGGATGATAACCAGCTGCAGCGGCTTGCGGAAGATGGCGCGGAAGTCGAACGCATAAATAATCTCCACCACGCAGTGGAAAATGACCGTGCCGAGTACCAGACCGACCCAGAACCACAGCTCGGATTCGTAGACCAGCATTTTGAAAATCTCAGCGAACGCCGTACCCATAACCACGCAGATAATAATCTTGACGGGCAGCTTTGCGGGCTTAAATGCCAGTGCCGTGCCCGCCCGCTCACTCTTTCGGATGCGGAACAGGAACAGCGCCAGTGCGGTGATAACGATCGCCGCAACCGCATAGCCGATCAGCAGACCGATAGCACTCGACTCCTGCAGTCCGGCGGCGTAATCCATCGTATAGACAGGCTCCACTGCCCAGCTATGCATTTTCGTGCCGTTTACGCCGAAATACTGAATCAGCGGTGCAAATTTGCTGCAGAACAGCAGCGAAGTCATGGAGGCATCCGTCACATAGGTCTGGAAGAACATGCTCTTGAGACCCTGCCACAGTGCGGTTACGAGCGTCGGTCCGAAGTACACCCACAGACCGAGCAGCAGCGTGATGACCGTGTTGCCGCACAGGATGGTCGTAACAGCCGCCATCGCGTACAGCAGGAAGAAGAAAATGACGTTGGACGCGATCACGCCGATGAGCGATGCGTTGACTACCTCACCGAAGCCCATCGCGCACGTGCAGACGATGCTCAGCGCATGCAGCACGAGGTACGGCACGAGCGCGCACAGCGCACCGGTCGCGTAGTTTACCGCAAACAGACGGCTGCGCGAAATCGGCAGGCTGTGATAGAAATCCACCTTGCGGCGATTGTGCAGGTACGCGAACATGCTCACACCGCAGGTGACCGCCAGAATAATGACGGCCAGCTTGACAAACACATTCTGTCCGCCGAGCATCTCACCGACACTCTCCACATAGCCCTGCCAGCTTGCCGCAGCATCTGCCGCACTCAGATTGACCAGATCCTGCTTATGTGCCGACAGGCTGTGCTGCGCCGTCATAATCACCGGCAGCAGCTGCGCCATAAAGAATCCCACCGTGGACAGCACGATGGCCCACAGATTGCGTTTCATGCAATCCCGCACGAGACCCTTAGAACAGGAGTTTCTTGACATCATAGCCTGCCACCTCCGTTTCATTGATAAAGATTTCCTCTAGCGTCAGCGGGAGCATTTCGCAGAAGGTCGGGTTCAGCGCGTTCACTCTGGTGAGCAGCTCCTCGCGGCTGCCGCGTGCCGTGATGGTGTACAGCGAGCCGCGCTGCTCCTTGTGCAGAATGTCAAAGCCTTCCCAAGCGGAATCCGGCAGCGGATTCGGGAAAATGCACTGCATTTTGTACATACCGAGCTTCATGTCGTCCAGATCGCGCGAGAACAGGATGCCGCCGCGATGCAGCAGACCGACGTGGTCGCAGATGTCCTCCAGCTCACGCAGGTTATGCGAGGCGATGATGGGCGTCAGACCTCTGTCGGCTACATCCTCGGCAAACAGGCTCTTTACCGTCTGGCGAACGACCGGGTCGAGACCGTCGAACGTCTCATCGCAGAATAAGTAGTCCGTGCCGCTGCATACGCCGCAGATGACCGAAACCTGCTTTTTCATGCCCTTGGAGAACGTCCGCAGCTTGCGGTTTTCGTCCAGACCGAAGCCGTTCATCAGCTTGCGGTAGCGCGCTTCATCGAATTTGCTGTAAAAGCGCTTGTAGTAGTTTTTCATTTCCTTCGGCGTGCTGTTCGGGAAAAAGAACTGCTCATCCGAGATGAAGAAAAACCGTTCCTTCATACCGATGTTCTCGAAAATGTCCTCTCCGTCGATCTGCACCGTGCCCTCATCCGGCTGCAAAATGCCTGCCAGCATGCGCAGGAACGTGGACTTGCCTGCGCCGTTCGAGCCGATCAGGCCGTAGACCGAGCCGTCCTTCACTTCCGCGCAGATGTGATCGACCGCCGTGATGTCCTCAAACCGCTTAGTCGCGTTGGTTGCCGTAATCATGTTCCGCTCTCTCCTTTCCTCTCTACCCAGCCGCGCATCTGTTCCTCGGTCGCCCCGAGCGAACGCGCCTGACCGGCCAGTGCGGTAATCTGCTCACCCAGTTCGTTAAGCCTCTGGGAACGCAGCACCGCTGCATTGTCCGATATAAAATTTCCCCGTCCTTTTGCGGCGTAGATCACACCGCGGCGTTCCAGCTCTCCGTAAGCGCGCTGTATTGTGTTCGGGTTGATCGACAGTTCCATCGCAAGCTGCCGTACACTGGGCAGCTGGGTGTCCGCCGGCAGTGCCCCACGCAGAGCCAGTCCCTCAATGCCGTCCACCACCTGTTCATAGATGGGTCGGGCATCCCGATAGTCGATTTTAATCACCTGACGCGCCTCCTTTCCTTTTGTTGATTTGAGAGTGTATCAACTGTACTGTGTGTTTTAGTACAATTAGAATATAACATGAACCAGACGGTATGTCAAGCATAATTAGTAATTAGGAATTAGAAGTTAGTAATTAACGTGATAGAAAGCCTTGCCGCACCCTACGGTAATGTTTGTGTAGTTATTTGTCGGTATGAACATGATTTATCGTTGCAAAAGGAAAAGGGCGCACAATGTGCGCCCTGCGGAGAACCATCCCTTCGCGGTCATTCTCCATTTTTCATTTTCAATTCTCCATTATTTCCATTTCCACTCGCGGACCTCCGGCATATCCTCACCGTACTCGTTGATATACTGCTGATGCTGCACCAGCTTATCGCTCATCTTCTGGTAGAGGTACGCACCGCGGTTGCCAAGCTGCGGCAGGCGCAGCAGAACGTCCTTGACGAGATGGAAGCGGTCGATATCATTCTGCACGCGCATATCGAACGGCGTGGTGATGGTGCCCTCCTCCCTGTAGCCGCGAACGTGCAGGTTGCGGTTATGACGGCGGTAGGTCAGCTCATGGACGAGCGTCGGGTAGCCGTGGAAGGCGAAGATGATCGGCTTATCCTTGGTGAACAGCATGTCGTACTCAGCATCGGACAGGCCGTGCGGATGTTCCCGCTCAGGCTGCAGCTTCATCAGGTCAACCACGTTGACAACGCGAACCTTGAGTTCGGGCAGCTCTTCCCGCAGGATGGATACGGCAGCCAGTGTTTCGAGCGTCGGCGTCTCGCCGCAGCACGCCATAACAACGTCCGGCTCTGCGCCCTGATCGTTGGACGCCCACTCCCAGATACCGATGCCCTGGGTGCAGTGCTGCACAGCCTGCTCCATGGTCAGCCACTGCGGACGCGGATGCTTGGAAGCCACGATGACATTGACATAGTTGCGGCTCTTGATGCAGTGATCGAAGCAGCTGAGCAGGCAGTTTGCATCGGGCGGCAGGTACAGACGGACAACATCTGCCTTTTTGTTGGCGATGTGGTCAAGGAAACCCGGGTCCTGATGGGTAAAGCCGTTGTGGTCCTGCTGCCATACGTTGGAAGCCAGAATCAGGTTGAGCGACGCGATCGGCTGACGCCACGGCAGGCCGTTGCAAACCTTGAGCCACTTGGCGTGCTGTGCCGCCATCGAGTCGATAATGCGGATGAATGCCTCATAGCTTGCGAAAAAGCCGTGACGGCCGGTCAGCAGATAGCCCTCGAGCCAGCCCTCGCACATGTGCTCGGACAGCATGCCGTCCATCACGCGGCCGCTTGCGGACAGAAATTCGTCGGTGTCCAGACGCTCGGCGTTCCACTCGCGGTCGGTGACCTCGAAAATGTGGCTCAGGCGGTTGGACATGGTCTCGTCTGGGCCGAATACGCGGAAGTTGCGGCTGTCCATGTTCAGCTTGATGACATCGCGGACATAAGCGCCAAGCTCGATCATATCCTGACCCTCAACACTGCCCGGAGCCGGAACATTCAGTCCGTAATCACGGAAATCCGGCAGACGCAGCTGGTGCATGAGCAGACCGCCGTTGGCGTGCGGGTTTGCGCCGATGCGGTGCTCGCCGGTCGGCGCCAGTGCCTTGAGTTCGGGAATCAGCTTGCCGTTTTCGTCGAACAGCTCCTCCGGATGATAGCTGCGCAGCCACTGCTCGAGCATGGGCAGGTGCTCCGGGCTGTCCATCATCAGCGGCACCTGATGCGCGCGGAAGCTGCCCTCGATCTGCTTGCCGTCCACGTTTTTCGGGCCGGTCCAGCCCTTCGGGGTGCGCAGCACGATCATCGGGTAGATCGGACGGGTCGTGTCGCCGGTCTCGCGGGCGTGCTTGCGGATGGCGAGGATTTCCTCGGTTACGGTGTCGAGCGTGTCCGCCAGTGCGCGGTGTACCTTCATCGGCTCATCGCCCTCGACGAAATACGGCTTCCAGCCGCAGCCCTCGAGCATTTTGCGCAGTTCCTCCTCCGGAATGCGCGAAAGCAGGGTCGGGTTGGAGATTTTGTAGCCGTTCAGATGCAGGATCGGCAGAACAACGCCGTCCGTCACCGGATTGAGAAACTTGTTGCCGTGCCACGAGGTTGCCAGCGGGCCGGTCTCCGCCTCGCCGTCACCGACAACTACGGTTGCGATCAGGTCGGGGTTATCCAGCACCGCACCGAAGCCGTGCGCCAGAGAATAACCAAGCTCGCCGCCCTCGTGGATGGAGCCCGGGGTCTCCGGGGCAACATGGCTGGCAATGCCGCCCGGGAACGAGAACTGCTTGAACAGGCGCTTCATGCCCTCGGTGTCCTCGCTGATGTTCGGGTAAACCTCGCTGTAGGTGCCCTCGAGGTAGGTGTTCGCCACGAAGAAATTGCCGCCGTGACCCGGACCGGACAGCAGGATCATATCCAGATTATACTGCTTGATGATGCGGTTCAGGTGAACGTAAATCAGATTCTGACCGGGCACCGTGCCCCAGTGACCGACGATCTTTTTCTTGATATGCTCAGGCTTCAGCGGCTCCTTGAGCAGCGGGTTATCGAGCAGGTAAAGCTGACCGGCTGCAAGATAATTTGCCGCCCGCCAGTATGCGTCCATTTTGTTCAGCATTTCGTCGTTGATGTGTGCTGCCATAGCGTAATGCTTCCTTTCTGCGATTGACTGTATGCGTGGTTTTATTATTCTATCCGTTTTAAGGCAAATAATGCGATAAAACGTCCACCTGTTTTTTCATTCCTTATCACGCTGAGATAATAGCACATCGTTATTTATTTGTCAATATTACATTTGTCATTGATTCAGGCAGGAGTGAGGAGGCAGGCGTACTTGAAAATGGAGAATGGAAAATTGCGGCATAGCCGCAATTCACCTTGGCGCACCCTACGGTATACATTTCATACGGTGATATCGCAATGCGAAGAAGGTTAAACCACAGCGTTCATTCTCCATCCGCCATTATTCCGAAAAAAAGAACAGCGTCCCGCTCTATCCAAGCGGAACGCTGTAATTTCATTGCATTTTTATCAAATCTGCGAAGTAAACACCTTATAGCCATCATCGGTGAGGGTGTCGATGAGGCGCTTGGCGTGGTCAACGCCGCCGACCTCACAGACGACATGGATAATCGCCTCGCCGATCTCGAGGTCCGTCTGTACGCGGTCATGCTGGAACAGGATGATATTGGCATTCTGCTGTGCAACGATGTGCGAGAAATGCTCGAGTGCGCCCGGAGCATCCGGCATGAGCACAGAGAACTTCAGCTGACGGCAGCGGGTGATCAGGCCCTTTTCCACAATCTTGTGGATAAAGGATACGTCGATATTGCCGCCGGACAGCACGCAGACGACCTTCTTGCCGCGTACATCCACCTTGTTGTTGAGGACAGCCGCGAGCGGAGCCGCACCCGAGGTCTCAACGACCTGCTTGCAGCGCTCGAGCAGCAGCAGAACAGCGGAAGCAATCTCGTCATCGGAAACCGTGACAACGCGGTCCACATACTTCTTGATATACTCAAAGGTCTTTTCGCCCGGGGTCTTTACAGCGATACCGTCAGCGATGGTGTGCACGGTATCGGACGGAGTACGCTCACCGGTGCGGAACGAATTTGCGATCGCCGGTGCGCCCTCAGCCTGTACGCCGATGATCTGGATGCGCGGGTTGATCTGCTTTGCGCAGGCAGCCACGCCAGAGATCAGTCCGCCGCCGCCGGCCGGAACGAAGATCATGTCAACGCCCGGCAGGTCGCGCAGGATTTCCAGCGCGATGGTGCCCTGACCCGCCATAACATCCTCATCGTCAAACGGGTGGATGAACTCTGCGCCGGTCTCCTCGCAGATCTCGCATGCCTTGGCATAGGCTTCATCGTAAATGTTGCCCGCCAGAACAACCTCGGCGCCGTAGCCCTGGGTTGCGGAAACCTTGGCGATCGGCGCGGAACGCGGCATAACGATGGTGGACTTTACACCGGCAGCGGTTGCCGCAAAGGCAACGCCCTGTGCATGGTTACCCGCAGAGGACGCAACAACGGCGTGCAGGTCGCCCTCAGCGAAGCGCTTCATAATCTTATTGTAAGCACCGCGCACCTTAAAAGAGCCGGTCTTCTGCTGATTTTCGTACTTCAGATAAACCTCTGCGCCGGTCATGGCGGAGAAGGTGCAGGACGTAGACAGCGGAATGTTGTGGATGACGTTTTTCAGTCGGTCCGCAGCTGCCTCGAAATCTTTTAATTCTAACATTGAGCATCTTCCTCGTTTTTGCAAGTTAAGATAATAATAGCACGTTCTTTTTTTGATTGCAAGACACATATTATATATATGAGTCAGTAATTAGCAGTTAGGAATTAGTAATTACTAATTATTATTTGCCTTTATCTCATGAATTTGCTATACTAAAGAAAGATTATTGTGGGAGGAACTGCAATGGACGAGCAAACCCGTGGATTCCGCAGTGCCATCTTCGGCGGCTTTAACCGCGAGGACGTACTGCATTACATAGAAGAAACCGACACGAAATACTACATCGAGACCGCCGAGCTTCGCTCTCAGCTGACCGAAGCGCAGTCCGCGATGAACGAGCTGCGCACGCAGAACGAGGCGCTTACCGCGAAGAACGCCGAGCTGCTCGAGCGGCTGGGCGAAATGACGCTGGATACCGATAAGATCCGCGCACAGCTGGACCAGATCGAAAGCGGTTTTTCCCTGCAGGCGACCGAGATCGAGGCGCAGAACGCCCGCGCGGCGCAGCTTGCGGCGGAAAACGACCGGCTGACCTCGGAGAACGCCAAGCTGTCAGCCAAATGCGGTGAATACGATGCGACCAGAGAGAAGATCGCCGAGATGGAGCTTTCCGCGTACCGGCGCGCCAAGCAGATCGAGGAGGATGCCAAGGTAGAGCTGCAGAAGCTGCGCCGCAAGTCGATGGAGACCATCGAGCAGGTGCGCCGTCAGTTGGATGCCACCAAGGAGAACTACCGCACCGTGCTGGCACGCAACCAGCAGGAATCCGCCGAGATGGCCCGCAAAGCCGGTGAAGTGCTCGGCGAAATTGACAAGATCAGCGCGTCGCTCGGCAAAAAGGACGGCGAGGCGCCCCATCCCGAGCCGGACAAGACAAAAAACGGACTGCGTGAGGTTCTGAACAATCTGCGCCCGAAAACGGAGGAATAAGCATGGCACACTACGATTTGAAAACCGAACAGCTCAAGGAAATGGCGCCGAAGCTGCGCGCGGGCGACACCGTAACGCTGACCGGCACGGTCTACACCGCGCGCGACGCCGCACACAAGAAGATCGTTGCCGCGATGGACGCAGGCGACAAGCTGCCGTTCGACCTCGACGGCGCGGCGATCTACTACGCCGGACCGACCCCCGCAAAGCCGGGTCAGGTCATCGGCTCGGTCGGCCCGACCACCTCCGGCCGTATGGACCCGTTCGCACCGCGTCTGCTCGATGCAGGTCTTGCCTGCATGATCGGCAAGGGCGTGCGCAATCAGGGCGTGCAGGACGCAATGGCGCGCAACGGCGCGGTTTATATGGTAGCCATCGGCGGCGCAGGCGCGGCGAAGGCGGCATCCATTAAGAATGTCGAGGTCATCGCATATGACGAGCTGGGCTGTGAGTCGGTCAAGCGTCTCACCGTGGAGAATTTCTCCGCCATCGTGTCGCAGGATTCGGTCGGCGGCAACCTCTACACCGAGGGCGTTGCAAAGTATAAGAAGGATTGAGCCAAAAGGCGGACGGTTGTCCGCCTTTTTCTTTTTGCATTTGATGTGGTTTTGCCTTCTCCGCAGGGCGGGGCACTCCGGAGTGCTCCGCCCTACGGTATAGATTTAATCCTGCATTATTTCTCCCTGTATCTCACCAGAATATAGTCCTCCCCAAGGGTTTCAATGCACCCCCACGGAATAACGCAGTCATTTTTGGAGAACAGCCCGACAATGCCGCTTTGCGCGGGCACAACGAGTGCGGTAATCTGTCCGCAGACCGGATCGAACAGCAGATCGCTCACCTCGCCCATCCGTGCTCCGTCGCACAGATTGATCACCTCACGGCAGTGCAGCTCGGAAAATCGCATGGTATTCTGCATTTAATCCTCTCCTAACGCGCGGTGCAGGAAACGTTCCGTGCTCTGCCCTGCCGGACGGTTGAACCGCCCCAGTTCAAACAGACAGTCCGGGTTTCGTGTAACGGTATTGATGCGCTCCTCGCACCCGAGCGTACACCGGAAGCCCATGCTTTTAAGCAGCGCTTCGCTCTCCTTGGAGCACGCACCGAACGGATAGGTGTAGCAGGTCGGCGCGGGCAGTCCGGCGTCTGTGATGAGCGTCTGCGTCTGCTCGGTGTCCTCGCGGAGCAGGGTCTCATAGCGCATTTCGTCCTCGCCTCTCCGGCGCAGACAGCCGCGGCGTTCACCGTACTCGTGCAGGTTCCACGAGTGATTCTGCACCTCAAACACATCCTGCATTTCGCGCAGGCGGTCAAGCCGCAAATGCGACCAGTAGGCGTTTTCCTCTCCGTTGTCGGTGAAAAGCGCGGTCTGACTGCCGATGATGGACACAACCGCCTTCATTCCGCGCTGCTTGAGCAGCGGATAGGCGTAAATGTAGTTGTTGTAGTAGCCGTCATCGAAGGTGATCATCACCGGCTTCTCCGGCAGGTCTGCGCCGTCCTGCACATACGCCAGCAGATCGCTCACCGTTACGGCGGTATACCCCTTCGCCTGCAAGGCATCCAAATCGGCCGCCAAAACCGCCGGCGAGATAACATATTTGCCCTGCCGTGCGCTGTCCTTGAGAATGCTGTGATACATTAGAATCGGTACGCGCACGCTGTCCTCCCCGAATACCGGCTGCACCGTGTCGGCACGCTCAAGCAGTCCGAGCGCAAAGCATAAAACCAAAACCGTGCATACCGCCTGAAACGCGGTGTGACGAAAACCCAATCGCAAAGAAATCCCCTCCTGTCATAATTTATGCAGCAAAAAAAGATTTCAGCACCCTGCGGTATGCATTTCATGCACTGCCAACCCTGGGGAAACGCCGTAAACCGTATCGTTCATTCTCCATTCTCCATTTTCCATCCTCAATTTTCAACTTTCCTCTTGACATCCCTCTCCCATTGGTGTAAACTATCATAGCATGAATTCACACATCCCGTGATGAAAGCGGTCGGTGATGGGACGCTCGTTCTGTTGCCGCTGTCAGATGATCAGGGATGGAGGAAAAACCAAGGAGGAAAAACAAAATGGCAGTAATTTCTATGAAGCAGCTGCTGGAGGCCGGCGTACACTTCGGCCATCAGACCCGTCGTTGGAACCCGAAAATGGCTACCTACATCTTCACCGAGCGCAATGGTATCTACATCATTGACCTCCAGAAGACTGTAAAGAAGCTCGAGGAAGCATACTTCTTCGTACGCGATATGGCAGCTTCCGGCAAGTCCATCCTGTTTGTCGGCACCAAGAAGCAGGCACAGGACGCAATCAAGGAAGAGGCTGAGCGTTGCGGTCAGTTCTACGTTAACGCACGTTGGCTGGGCGGCATGCTGACCAACTTCAAGACCATGCGTACCCGTATCGCTCGTCTGAACCAGCTGCAGAAGATGCAGGCTGACGGCACCTTCGATCTGCTCCCGAAGAAGGAAGTTATCAAGCTCCAGCTCGAGATCGCTAAGCTCGAGAAGTACCTCGGCGGCGTTAAGGAAATGAAGGAGCTTCCGGGCGCTCTGTTCGTAGTTGACTCCCGCAAGGAGAAGAACGCGATCGCAGAAGCACGCAAGCTGGGCATTCCGATCGTTGCAATCGTTGATACCAACTGCGATCCGGACGAGATCGACTACGTTATCCCGGGCAACGACGACGCTATCCGCGCTATCAAGCTGATCTCCCAGACCATGGCTAACGCTGTTCTGGAAGGCAAGCAGGGCGAGCAGCTCGAGGTTGAGGCTAAGGCTGACGCAAAGGCTGAGTAATTCATAACTCAATATAACATTCAGTGAGTTGTTCGTAGGGCGCGACGACCCGGCGCGCCGGTGTTCGTTGTGCCCTACGTTTTTTTCATCGTAAAATCATAAATTGGAGGAATAATAAAATGGCTTTTACCGCTGCTGACGTAAAGAAGCTCCGCGAAATGACCAGCGTAGGCATGATGGACTGCAAGAAGGCACTGACCGAGGCCGACGGCGACTTCGACAAGGCTATCGAGCTGCTCCGTGAGAAGGGCCTGGCTAAGGCTGCCAAGAAGGCAGACCGCATCGCTGCTGAGGGTCTGGTCAAGGCTACCGTATGTGATGAGTGCGGCGTAGGCGCAATCATCGAGGTAAACTCCGAGACCGACTTCGTTGCTAAGAACGCTGACTTCCAGCAGTTCGTTTCCGACGTTGCTAACGTTGTTATCAAGGACGCTCCGGCTGACGTTGAGGCTCTCAAGGCTTGCAAGATGGGCGAAGGCACCGTTCAGGACGCTCTGCAGGAGAAGGTTCTGACCATCGGCGAGAACCTGCAGATCCGTCGTTTCGAGCGTTTCGACGACTCCACCGTTAACGTTGCTTACAACCACATGGGCGGCGTAATCGGCGTTCTGGTTGGTCTGGAAGTTTCCGAGGGCCTGAAGGACAACGCTGCTGTTAAGGAGCTGGGCAAGGACATCGGCATGCAGGCTGCTGCTATGAACCCGTCCTTCCTGGACAAGTCCGACGTTGACGAAGCTACTCTGGCTAAGGAGAAGGAGATCCTCCTGATCCAGGCTCTCGAGGAGAACAAGACCGCTGCTAAGCCGAAGCCGGAGCAGATCATCCACAAGATGGTAGACGGCCGTATCGGCAAGTACTACGAGGAGAACTGCCTCCTGCAGCAGGCTTTCGTTAAGGAGAACAAGGTTTCCGTTGAGGCTCACATCAAGGCTGTTGCCAAGGAGCTGGGCGGCGAGATCAAGCTCGTAAAGTGCGTTCGTTTCGAGAAGGGCGAGGGCATCGAGAAGAAGGTTGACGACTTCGCAGCAGAAGTTGC
>ERZ791809.766-NODE-766-length-20560-cov-3.848866_pt1 | contig 20560 bp, 9 predicted proteins | sample MGYA00509946_ERZ791809 | MGnify/ENA primary metagenome ERZ791809 (study PRJEB30046, sample SAMN00791993) | human gut metagenome | study: EMG produced TPA metagenomics assembly of the A metagenome-wide association study of gut microbiota in type 2...
CATATTTCTGACTTATTATCTATAAAATATTGAGTAATAATCGGTTGTAAATACTCTTTCTGACTTTTGGTTTTGTGTACCGGCATTTACTTCCTGCATTTGATCCATATTATTAGGCACATCGTCACGTGAGGCTTTTGATTGGAATTCAGCAAAGCGTTCAGCTGTAAAGCCACCCATTACATTAATATTATGCTTTTCTGCAAAAGTCGTGATGTAAGTAGCAGTATTAGTCCAGTTCCAATCAAGCCATTCCTGCATTTCACGGGAAACATTGCTTAATGTAGATTGTTCCAAAGCATCAATATAGAATTCAGGAGTGAATTTGTCTGTACGGCGGAAGTGTGCATTAGCGCCGAACTGCGTGCGCAGGGTCAGTTTTTGAATAGGGTTTATCTGTAAATAAGTATTTACAATTGTACCCATTTCACGGGAGTGGGAATTTTGGCGAGCCAATGAACCGGCAGGGTTCCACTCCTGGTTGTTGTAAGAACGCTGATAGTTATTGAATTCGTTATCCACCCATTGATCTTCCGGCTTGAATATAGGAGTTGTGGGGTCCATAGACATGGCAGCTGAAAAAAGATCGGGGGTATCATCCCATGATTCTACACGTGGGGCAATGTCGAAACCCATTTTTACATATTTATTAAATGTATATTCTGTATTAAGGCGTGCGTTGATTTTGTCCCAATAACCATAGTCATATTGTGAATTGTTACGGTAGTAACCCATACTCAGGTTATAAACCAGTTTGTCTGAACCACCGGAGATATTGAGTGAGTAATTTTGCACTAAAGCAGTTTTGTTGATTACTTCGTCCCACCAGTCTGTTCCTCCGGGATTGGTAGTAGCGCCTGTATCATTCCAAATAGAAGTTCCTCCGTCATTTGTGTATCGGGTATTGAATACTTCTTTATATTCGGCGGCATTAGCCATTTTGGGTTTTGACAATGTTTGGAAACCTGCAGATGCATTAAAACTGATATTTGTTTTTCCTGCCATTCCTTTTTTGGTTGTGATTAGAATGACACCGTTAGAAGCACGTGTCCCGTAAATGGCAGCAGCCGAAGCGTCTTTTAGAACTTCCATAGATTCAATGTCATTACTGTTTAGGAAGTTGATGTTTGTACCTACCGGCATGCCATCTACTACATACAAGGGATCGGTTCCGTTTACTGTTGTTACACCACGGATTAGAACTTTTGGTTGTGCGCCCGGACCACCACCACTGGTTACTTGAACACCGTTGATTTTACCTTGCAAGGCGTCCATTGCATTACCGGTTACAGTTTCGGTGATTTCTTTTCCTTTTACGGTAGATATAGAACTGGTCAGGTCACTTTTTTTCACGGCTCCGTAACCGATAACCACTACTTCGTCCAGTAATTCATTGGCATCTTTCAGTACTACATTGATAACGCTTTGTCCGTTTACCTTTATTTCTTGAGTCTCATATCCTATGCTGGAGAACACAAGTACGGCGTCCTTGGCAACATCGTTTAGTGAATAATCACCATCAATACTTGTAATAGTACCTGTACCTTTAACTTGCACTGTTGCACCAATCATCGGTTCTTTATCTGAAGCCGAGGTTACTACACCTTTTACAGTGATGGTCTGCGCATAGCTACATAGACTTGTCAGCGCAAGACACAATAATAATATTTGCTTTTTCATATCTTAAATCTAATGTTACTTGTTAATTGGCCGGAATGAGTTTAGCTCTCTCCAAATGAGCGTCGAATATAAGTTTATAATTCCCTGTGACGTTCACTGTTGGTTTTGCCCAATTGTCACCTACATGATCGGGTCTGGTCCATGCCGGATTGGTATATTTGGCTTCTTTACCATAATATCCGAAGATCTCCGGTTCGTCCGAGTTGTCTACACGCCACGTGCAATAATTCCACCATCCGTCAGAGTGCCAGTTATGAATAACGAAATTCATTTTAGTACCTGCCTCCAGGAATAGGGGGGTATCCAAATAGAACAGGTGAGGATTGGTCTTATCTTGAGTGAAACGCAGGACTTCAGTTGGGCTACTGGTCATATATCCGAAATAGAATTCCTGTAACCACGAACCACCGTCACCCCATGTGTCAAGGCTGATAGAACCGTATGTGTGAGGTATGGGGTCTACAGCATCGGCAATTGAGTAAGTTTTCAGATTATATGTACTGTTCTTCACATCAATATTAATTTCATAATAAACATTGGCTTGGTCAAGTACGATTGGCATTGCTGTTTCGGGATCGTCTGTCAGTTTGGTGTTATCCTCTGGATCAAGCCCGAAACAAATAGGAGTGAAGTCACTCTTTTGTGGTAAGAAGAATATTTTAGTTCCGGCTTTTTGACAGTAATAATTTGCTTTATACTGATATTCACCTGTATGTTCAATTACCATCGGTACCCCGAATTATATCACTATTCAGTTCTTCGGCAGTCGCCACATCTGCCAAATACATTTTGGGAAAATCCGGCATTTCTGAGATATTCAATACACTGGTGGTAGTGGTTGAGTTTTCTTTCTTGTCAAAAGCGGTAATTGTCACATTATAACTTTTCGGTTCATTGGGGAATACTATTATTTCGGCAAAGTTCAATGAACTTTTTCCATCAGCATCTACACGGCGGTTGTCAAACCCGTCTATACCTGGAATATTAATTGTGACATAATCCAATGCGCGATCATCTGTAGCCGTGAACCGAAGATTGAATTTCGTTTCATTTTTCATTAATACTGTAACAGTGGCATTCGGGGCAGCTGAAAATACCGGAGCTGCAAAATCTCCGTCCATTGTGATTAATACATCTTGAGATATACTGCGTCCTCCTACATCGGTTACAGTAACTTTGACTGTGAAACGTTCGCCGATTTCATTTCGGTTTATGTCAAAGTAATAACTTAAATCATAACTCTCTTGCGGAGCACCATAGATTTCGATTAAATCAATTGTCTTGTTCAAATGCAGGTCGGCACATTGTAAGCTGATAGAAGCAATACCGTCTTTGTCTTCTAATGTCCCTTCAATAGTAAATCGATGTCCCGCTCCGGACTCGATGTGGTCTGTTGTTAATGTCATCGTTGGGTTTTGCCCGTCTACATCGGGGTAGTCGTTATCATCACTACATCCCGTACATAGATTTGCAGTTACAAGAAAAGCCCATAACATGGCACCATACAAATGTTTCTTTTTCATATTTTATTAGTATTTGAAGATTAAACATCTACTCTAATAGAAGGAGAATTAAATTCGTTAGTGGTGCAAATGTACGTGAAGAAGAATTAAAAGCCTGATATAAATCTTGCAGAAAAGGGAGGTAAATCTTGCAATGCATGATTTATGTATCTAAAATACAGACTTTATTTGTATTTTTGAACCATATTATTTAACAATGTGTACACTGATGCTATGAGAAAGATATTCGTACTTTGGCTCTTGCTGCTGTCGGTTGTTTCATTGGCACAACCTTATTCTGTTAAGCAGCTTGGTATAGAGAAGGGATTATCCAATAATTATGTGGTGAGCATTGCTCAAGACAAACAGGGCTTTCTGTGGTTTGCCACGGAGGAAGGGTTGAACAAATTCGATGGTACCCGTTTCATTACTTATTTGAAGAATGAAGATTTGACAAGGCAGGGTATAACAGGCAATGAACTGAATTGTTTGTTGGATGATCCTCAGGATTCTATCCTTTGGATAGGCACGCAAAGGGCCGGTCTGAATGCGTATGACTATGTAAATAACACTTTTCTTTGCTATAGGCATGATGGCGAGAACCCCGAAAGTCTGATAACGGATGATGTTACTAAGATTGTGGCAGCTACAGATGGTAATCTTTGGATTACGACATATTGGCGGGGAGTAGATTATTTCGATAAAAAGGCTGGAAAATTCATTCATTACAATACTCAAACAGTTCCGGGATTGGCTAGCGATAATATTTGGTCGGTTGTTGATGGAGGAGATGGAAAGTTGTATATGGGGCATGTGCATCATGGATTCAGTGTGTTGTCTCTTAAAGATAAAAAAGTAAAGAACTTTATGCATGACCCTGAAGATCCGGTCAGTTTGCCAGGTAATGGGGTAACTTGCATTTATAAGGACTTAAGCGGTAATATTTGGCTGGGAACAGACCGGGGGCTGGCACTGTTCAATCCGGAAGCCGAAAATTTTATCCATTTTCATCATAGTGAGGACGGGGTTCCTCATACCGTATTTGATATCAGACAATTTGATGGGAATAAACTTTGGATTGCCATGGAATTTGGAGGAATAGCCATTTTGGATTTAACGCAACGTATGTTTCTTTCTCCTGACCAAGTGCGTTTTCAATATATAAAGGAAGGGGATGATGAATACAGTCTCTCTAATTCTACTGTACGTTGTTTGTTTCAGGACTCCTTTAAAAATGTATGGGCTGGTATGTGGGGAGGTGGAATTAATTTTCTTAGCCATGAATCTTCCTATTTTAATGTTTATAGTTATTCTCCTATCCAGCATTCGGGTAGTAGCCTGAATAATAAGACAGCAAGTAGTGTATGCGTAGCAAGGGATGGAAAGTTATGGATCGGAACCGATGGGGGAGGCATCAATGTATTTGATAAAGGCAAGCGGGTGGCGGTTTATAAAGAAGAAACCGGTGATTTGACTGATAATTCCATACAGGCTGCACTTTGTGATTCGGAAGGAAACCTTTGGTTTGGATCGTTTATGGGAGGAGTGGATTTTTATGATGTGAAAAAGAAAAGTTTTCACCAGATTTTTCCTAAAGATAAAACAGGGGAAGATGTGCGTGCACTGTATGAAGATGCAGAATATGTATGGATAGGAACTAGTAATGGCATCTATAAGGTACGCTTGCATGATAAAGGCATTGCAGATCATTATACAGTAGAGAATAATCTGGTGAGATGTATCTCGAAAGATAATCTTAATCGTTTATGGATTGGTACTTTCGGAGGAGGATTAGGGGTTTTTGATGAACATTTTCAGTGCGTTAAACTTTTTAACGTGACTTCTCTTTTTCCCTCTAATACTATCAATACTGTTTATATGGATAGTCAGAACAGAATGTGGATAGGAACGGGAGAAGGTCTGGTTTGTTTTCCATCCTCTCAGAGTTGGGACTATAAAGTATATCGCAGTGAGGAGGGTTTGTCCAATGTCCATATACGTGCCATTACGGAAGATAATCATGGAAATATATGGGTGAGCACCAATAAAGGTATCAGCTGCTTGTTGAAAGACAAGGAGGTTTTCTATAATTACGATCATTGGGATAATGTGCCTATGGGCAATTTCATGAGTGGAAGTGTGGCGGAAGCTAAGGATGGAACACTTTATTTTGGCTCAATCAATGGCTTATGCCGTTTTAATCCAGATCAGGTATTGGAAAAACGAGAGTCACCTGCTGCAATTATTACGGAGATGCGTATATTCGGCCCGTTGCGTGATACGGACAGTAATGAAAAGGTGATGGCGCTTGAAGGCCAGTCGGAAGTACGTTTAAGCTATATGCAAAATAACTTCAGCGTCACCTTCAATATACAGAATTATGCCTTGGCCGATCAAGTGGAATATGCTTATATGTTGAAAGGGTTGGAAAATTCATGGTATACAGTAACCGATCCTAATAATGTGACTTTCCGTAATATACCTCCGGGAAATTATTGTTTTCAGGTAAAGACAAGAATACGGAATCAGGAATGGGCGGATGAGATAGCTTCTCTGGATATCCGTATTGACCCGCCTGTATGGCTTACGTGGTGGGCCAAGTTATTTTATATTCTTTCGGGTGTTTCTGTCCTGTATTTTATTCTTCATGCCTATAAAAAGAAACTGGATATGGAGTCTCTCTATGAGTTGGAGAAGAAAAATCATGAGCAGGAACAGGAGCTGAATAATGAGCGCTTACGTTTCTATACCAATATCACACATGAGTTGCGTACTCCTTTGACGTTGATTCTGGGACCGTTGGAAGATATGCAGAAAAGTAATTCTTTATCAGGGAAAGATTCACAGAAAATATCGGTTATCCATCAAAGCGCCATCCGGTTGTTGAACCTGATTAATCAGATACTGGAGTTCAGAAAAACGGAAACCCAAAACAAGAAATTATGTGTAAGTCGTGACAATCTGGCAGCCCTTGTACACGAGATCGGACTGAAGTATAAGGAATTGAACCGGAAACCTGAGATTGATTTCTGTCTTGAGATTGAGCAGGAAGATATGTCTTTGTTTTTTGATAAGGAGGTAGTAACGATTATACTGGATAATTTGATCTCCAATGCTATAAAATATACAGAGAAAGGAACTATAACTTTAGGATTACATCAGGTGGTCCGGAATAATATACACCATACGGAAATCAGTGTGAGTGACACCGGTTTCGGTATTGCTCCCGATGCATTGCCTCATATTTTTGACCGTTATTATCAAGAGGGAAGCGAACATCAGGCTTCAGGAACAGGTATTGGTCTGGCTCTGGTAAAGAACCTGGTAGTTTTGCATGAGGGGGAGATCAGGGTTGAAAGTTCTTTGAATGTGGGAAGTACTTTTTATGTCAGTCTGCTGACGGATAACACGTATCCTCATGTGCTGCATGCTGACTCGACGGAGAAAACTTCCGATGAAAAGGACGAAAAAGAAGAAAATATAGAACCTGTGCATAGTGGTAAGCGTATTCTGCTGATAGTGGAAGATAATAGGGACATCTGTGATTATATTGTAGAATCTTTCTCGGACGATTTTGAAGTGAGGACTGCCGCCAATGGTGAACAAGGTTTGGAACAAGCGTTGGGCTGCATTCCTGATATTATAGTCAGTGATATCATGATGCCGGTGATGAACGGTATCGTGATGTGCCGGAAATTGAAAGAAGACTTGCGTACCAGCCATATTCCCATTATTTTGCTGACGGCAAAGGATTCTTTGCAAGATAAGGAAGAAGGGTATCAAGTAGGTGCTGACTCTTATCTGACAAAGCCTTTCAGTGCTACTTTGTTGCATAGCCGTATCCATAATTTGCTTGAATCCCGCAAGTTGTTGGCAGAGCGTTTTAATACGAATTCCATACTCATTGACAAACGTGCGGCAGTAACCGAGTCTATGAATAAATTGGATAATGAGTTCCTTGAGAAGATTAACAAGCTGATTGAAGATCGTCTTTCTTCTGAGAAAATTGATATCGGTTATTTGTCGGACGCCATGTGTATGAGTAATTCTACCCTATATCGGAAGATGAAGGCATTGACCGGACTTTCCACCAATGAATATATCCGCAAAATAAAGATGCAATATGCGGAACGTCTGTTATTAGAAGGGAAATACAATATTTCAGAGGTTGCATTCAAGGTGGGAATTAACAGTACGGTCTATTTCCGTCAGTGTTTTAAAGATGAATTCGGTATGGCTCCTTCTGATTATCTGAAAAAGATAAAACCGGAATAGAGTGGTTGTGTAAGCCGTTTCTTCCATATAGTTAAGCCTTTTTTTACAGTCATCTGCTACAGACTCCGCCAGTGGACTGTAAGGTCTGCTTAGGTGGACTATACAGTCTGCTGCAATGGACTCTACGGTCCATTGAGGGAGTCTGTAGTAGGTAACCGTAAGAAAAGGCTTAATTGTAGGCAAGAAAAGCCTTAGTTAATAGGGAGATTGGACTTTGAAGGAAAGTTGCTGTTTCTCAATTTGTATGTTTATAAATGATTGTAGAATGCTTTCACCGTTTCCCATTTATAATAAGGAGCAATAGGGCTGTCAATGGGTAATTTGACTTCATTTTCATTATGTAGCAATTTTACAATAACTTCTCCTTGTTTATTCTTGAAAAAGATTAATTGAAGGTTGGCTCCCATAGGTGAAACACGGAAATCTTGCCAGGCCAGGTAATATCGGTCGGGATCTGTTTCTTGATTGGAGCATCCTTCTACTTGCATGAGTGCCAACAGACGGATCAGGTTGGTATCATGTCCGAAACGGAGGGTGGCGCAAGGAGTTCCTTCACGGATGGCGCGGTCGGCACTTTCTATAATATTCTTCAATAAAGATTTTGCACTCTCGGGGGCTGCTCCCTGATTGACGGGAGCATTGGCATTGCAAATATACATCCGATAATTCACAGACTGCCAGATACCGAATAATTCTTCTTTTTCAAACAAATCATAAAAGGATAGAGGCAACTCTACATCTTGCATGTCGGAAGCAATCCAATAAAGTCCCATCATGAGCTCACGGGGATTCCTGACTTCTTTGGGATTTTTGAAAAGTGAAGTGATTAAACGTTCCGGATGAATATGATTTTCTTCGAATGTATGGAAAGCTGTTCTCCATGGCGCACTTGCCGAACCCAGCTTTTCGGCTTCGGGTGAAGTATAGGCAATGTAGTCCATGTGTCTTTGGTTGGCTTCGCGGGTGATCTGGAGGGAGGGGGTTAGTTCTTTCAGTTGTTCTGTGAATGCGGACATGCTCATGATACAACGTACGGAAACGCTCGAACGTGCTGATATGTTGGCGCTGTCCCGGAATATATGGGGATATTGTTGAGAAAGCCGTTTGGCAATGGCTTTATGTTGTCGTTCTCCTAATGGGGTCAGGTTTCCTCCGCGCCCACGGGCATTTTCCCATACTTTCTGGAGTCTGAGCCTCACATCTTCACCTAAATCGGTAAGTCCTGATTTATTGTGAAACGTATCAAAAACACAAATGACTTCTAGATAACGTTCGTCCGAAGTCATCCAGCGGGACCCATGGCGTCCGTAATGGCTGACGTAGAAAGGACTGTAACCTTCGGGTACCGGAGTTTGTATGCCGTTTGGTGTGGGATAAGCATAATAGATGCTACCCATTTTTTCCGGGCTTTGGATGATTTCTTCTTTCAGATTGTGTGCGGGGAGAGCTATGGGAGCTACTTTCCAATTGATGCCGAGCGGATTATTTTGTATTTCCCATATCAGAGGGAAATCCGGATTATCCATAATCCACATTTCGCATCCGTCTACTGAGTCGTTTACATGCAGTAAGGAATAGCCCATAGCTTGTGACTTGGTATCAGCCAGTTGGTATTCTGTCTGATTATAATGAAATGCCTTTTGGCTTTTCAATTCCTGAAAAGCGGTTGCTGAAAGTAGGGCAAAGGTTTCTTGAATGGGGAGACAGATATGCTGTCCGTCTTCCGGCTGCAAGAAGCTTAGTCTGACCGCCGTTTTTAAAGCTTCTTGGGGCATGGCGTAGCTGCCTGATTGCCATCGGGTGTTTCTTTCAATTCCCCAATGTAGATAAAGGGTGTCGTTGGACTGATTGAAAGTAAATTGGTACTTTCGGGTTTGTCCATGCAGTTTAAATACAAATAACAGAGGGTTGGTAATGATATCTTGTGCCATTACATTTCCCATCAGGCTGCCGATAAGCAGAAAGCATATAAAAAGTTTTTTCTTCATCGTATGTTACTCTTTAGATTCAGGAAATAGTTTGCTCCCCCAGTTACCGGGACTGGGGCCCATTTTTAAAACCAACTCGCCTCCTTTGATGATATCATTATGGCGGATGGCGGAATATGGATAATTCTTTCCATTTAATAATATCGACCGGATATACTTGTTCTTTTCGGAAAGCCCTTCGGTTTTGATCGTGAATGTTTTGCCTTCCTGTAAATGGAAACGACTCTCTGTCAGTAGAGGGGTATGGATTAAATAATAGTCTTGTCCGGCATTGGGGTACAACCCCATCATGTGGAATACCAACCACGATGACATGGCTCCGGAGTCATCATTTCCGGGAAGACCGGCAGAACCGTCATTATAGTTCTTCTGGATAATTTCATGGATGCGGTCGCCGCTTTTATCCGGACGCCCTACCCAGTGGTATAGGCAGGGAGTGAGGAAGGAGGGTTCATTATTCACATTGAAGAAACCCTTGTCAAAGAAAATATCCAGCCGTTCGTCAAACTTCTCTTTTCCGCCACATTGTTCAATGAGTCCGGGTACGTCATGCGGAATGCTGAGTGAATATTCCCAGGAGGAGGCTTCATAAAAGAACATGTTCCACCAAGGAGTATACCAAGGACCTTCAAAGGTAACGGGAGTATATGTGAAGGTGGGTTTCTGGATATGGGAGTTTCCGAAAGGTATTTTGTCTAACCAGTTTCCTTCTTTATCCCGGGGAAGTATGAATCCTTTGACTCCTGCATGTTCATAATCGGCCCGCCACAAGTTCTTCCAGTTGGAAGATTGTTTCAAGTATTGCTGGTACAAGTCTGTCTTGCCTAGTCCTTTTGCTACTAAGGCTATGGTATAATCACAATAGGAGTATTCTATTGTGCGGTTTCCGGCTCGGGGAATACCGTATGGAATATATCCCAATTCCAGATAAGGAATCAGTCCGCCTCTTCCCTCCGCTTCTTCGTTACCTCCGGGCGGTATGGTCGCATCTTTCAGCATAGCTTCCAAAGCCAGATGGTAATCTATGTTTGGTAGTCCTTTTACAAATGCATCGGCTATAACAATTTCGGCGTTGGAGCCGCCTTGTGTCCGTCCGTTACAATTTCCGCTTCGTGCATCAGGCATGTAGCCGTCCCGTTTATAGATATTGATCAGTGAACGTACAATGTCTGTTTCTCTTTGAGGGTCAATCAGTGTGATAAGTGGAGTTGAGGTGCGGTAGGTGTCCCAGATAGCATAAAAATCATCATAATAAGGTTCCGGATCACTCCATAATGGATTTTCACCGGTACGGTCTACAGGCATTAACATGGTATGATAGATACCGGTATAAAACATACGCTTATATTTTTCGGGTGTATTTGAGGCTATATCAATGCGTTGCAATAAGTTTTCCCATTGTGCCAATAAGGCTTGCCGGGTGTCCTCAAATGACCAATGAGGTATTTCGTTCCATACATTCTCTCTGGCTTTGAGAGAACTGATAAATGAAATTCCGACTTTCAGTTGAATGGTATTTGCAGAAGAAGGGAAACGCAACAAAGCTCCGGTTTTTTGTTGGGAGTCTGGCTGGTATCGTTCATTGCTGATCTGGCTTCCTTTCCATGTGGCCGTTTGTACAAAGGGATGGTCGGTTACTGCATAAAAATAAACGGTGTAGGCACGTCCGTTATTCCAACCTCCGCGAATACGGGTATATCCCATTACTTCGTGATCGGATATGATTTGAATTTCCGAACCTACAAATTGTTGTGCTTCGCGGGCATCGGGGGTCGGTTGTTCACCCAGGAAGAAGCCGGCGTCAACCAACAGGGATTTTAAGGAATCTTCGGGATAGGTGAATCGGTAGAATGAGGCGCGTGGAGCAGTTGTTATTTCAGTATATATGCCTGTTCTCTGGAATTCGGTAGCATAATAGCCCAAGCGGATTGTTTCATCTTTGCGATAGTCTATATGATTGAGCTGATCCATACCTTTGCCAAAAGGCATGACAAGTATGTTGCCATATTTAGGACCTCCTCCTGTCCCGCTGACGTGTACTTGGGAGAACCCGTTAACTTGTTCGGGCATAGGCAGCCAACCACTATTGGGATGGACAGTGCAATCGGGCGATGGTTTCACCATACCATAAGGGCAGGAGGGGCCGATAAATACCCGTCCCAGTCCTTCCGAACCGATTCTGGGATCTACGTAATCAGAAAGTCTGGCTTCCTGTGCCGCGACCGTCACGGGCAGCAGCAGGAAGACCAGTCTTAACAAAGAAACTTTGAATGGAATGTGGGTCATAATTATTTCTTGTTTATTTTTACACGTATTGTATTCTTCTCTTTGATATCTCCTCCGGCTTGTGTCAATTGAGGGAAGGCCCAATAAATGTTACAGCCGGTAATCCGAATATCCGAAGCGGTGTCCAGATAGAAAGCATAAGTCTTGTCATATACAAAACCATCTCCGTTACAAGGACGTTTGTCATACACACCGCCTTCATAACCGGTACGTTTTAACAACTTGACATCTATTTCATCAAAATAGATATGGTGCACCTTCTCCGGAGTGTCTCCCCCTACGAAAATGCCGTTTTCACTAGTGCATTTAATCTGATTGAAGAAAATGTTGCTGACTTCTCCCGAGTGTCCTTTCGTTGCACCTTTGGGGAAACGCCAGCCTGCATCTTTATGATTGCCTACGGCACGAGGGTATGAGGTGACATAGATAGGTTCCGCTTTACCCCACCATACATCAGAATAGAACATACAGTCTACTAATATATTGGAGAAAATGACATTGCTCACAGTACCTTCATCCCGGTTTTGTATGCCGATGCCCCGGTTGCTGTTTTTGATAATGCAATTATTGAATAATACATTATCAATCTTGTCCATATTTTCCGAGCCTATCTTAATAGCGCATGAGCGTGAAGTCATGACGCAATTAGTCACTACAATATCTTCGCAAGAGCCATATTCTTCAAATTCCCGACGATTCTTCAGGCAAATGCAGTCATCACCCGATTCAATGAAGCAGTTTGCTATACGTACTTTTTTGGAGTGATCCACATCAATACCGTCACCGTTACGTATTTTTAGATTATTCAATAAAGAGATGCCGTCAATCAAAGCATCATAACAGCCTATCAGATGTACTGTCCAATAAGCACTGTTCCGGATCGTGATGTCACGGATAACGGTCTTCTCCACATTGATAAGGGTAAGCACATGTGGGCGTGGATCAAAATCAGTGACGGGCTTCAGTTCGTAGGAATCATCCAGTTCTTTGCCCATGAAGGCGATTCCGTTTCCGTCTATTTCTCCTGTACCGGTAATGGATATTTGTTTTAAGTTTTTTCCACTGATCCACATCATTCCTTCGCCACGGTTTTCGCGGAATGCGCTTTCTGTATAGATGCTTTCATCGGGGTTGGCTAGCAATCGGGAGTTGGGTTCCAAATGGAGATTCACATAGGATGCCAGTTGCAGTGGGCCACATAGAAAGGTGTGTCCGGCAGGAATGATTACGGTTCCTCCACCGGCAGCGGAACAGGCATTGATAGCACGTTGTATGGCGGCAGCATCATCTGTTTTGCCATCTCCTTTTGCTCCAAAGGCTATAATGTCATACGTATTTCCCTGATGGGGGGTGCTGCATCCTGCTACGAATAACAGAAAGCAGCATAAGAGGCTGATAATAGGTTGTTTCTTCATATCTATGTTTTTTTATTTTTGACGTTTATTTCATTGTTTCTGGAGGTAGGCTGAGGGTAGATGCTCCCCAGTTCGGGTTCGGATTCGGTCCCATCTGGAACTCTAACGTTCCTCCCTGTACTATATCCTGATGTGTAAAGTAATTCTTGTCATACTCTTTTCCGTTCAGGCGCGCCGACTGGATGTATACATTCTTTTCATTAGCGTTGTGGGCCAGTATGGTGAACGTCTTTCCATTTTCCAAACAGATGCTCATCCGGGGAAAAGAAGGGCTTCCTATTATATAATAAGGTGTACCGGGACATACCGGATAGAATCCCATAGCAGAAAATACATACCAGGCAGACATTTGCCCTGCGTCATCATTACCTGACAGTCCACCGGGAGCATTCAGATATTCTGTTTCCATAATATGACGCACCTCGCGTTGGGTTTTCCAAGGCTGTCCGGCATAGTTGAAGAGGTAGGCTATCTGGTGGCAAGGTTCGTTGCCGTGCCAGTAGCGGTGTTCGCTGAACATGGAATCCAGTTTGGCGATGTATTTTTCTTTTCCACCCATACATTCCATCAGTCCGTATACATCATGGGGAGCATACCAAGTATAGTGGCAGGGAGCTCCTTCGGTGATGAAGCGGGTGAAGGAAAAAGCGTTACCGGTATCGCTGAGGAAACTGCCGTCAGCGTATCTGCCTTGGGCATATCCGGTGCCAGGGTTTATTACGTTACGGTAATATCGTGCACGTATCATTAGTGTATCATAAAGTTCTGTTTTTTGTGGATCAGGAAAGTTATCATCTGATGTTTCCAACTTTTGCAGAACTTGGGCCAATACGAAATCATCGTATGCATATTCTAAAGTACGTGATACTTGTTCGCAGGTGTGAAAGGCTTCCGGTACGCTGTCTTCCAAAGGAATGTATCCATATTTCAGATAAGAATTCAAGGCGCGTCGTCCCATTCCGTTTTTGTATTCTTCATAGGTGGAGGGGGTCTTGAATGCGTTCCGGAGCATTCCTTCGCAAGCTTTGTTGATATCAAAATTACGGATTCCTTTGATATAGGCATCTCCCAGTGCGGAGATGCAATGATCGCCTATCATGGCTGCGGTATAACTGTTCCAACAAGGGAATATAGGCAGCCAGCCACCTTGTTCATATTTGTCCACCAATGATTGCATCATGTCTCCGGCTTTCTTTGGGGTCAGGATATTGATTAACGGATGGAGAGCGCGGTAAGTATCCCACATACTGTAATCTTCATAGTAATTTCTACCGTTGGCTGATTGTCTGAACGGGTGTCCTGTGGAGAAAGAAGGGTAGCGCCCGTCTACATCATTGAATGTACGTGGCAGGAATGAGGCACGGTAGAGTGCTCCGTAAAATTTTTCTTTATCGTTTCGGCTGTTTGTCTGTACTGTAACTTGTGAAAGCCTTTGTTCCCAGATGGAGTTCAGTTCCTGCCGGGTGCGGTCAAAATCCCAATGAGGTATCTCGGTGTCCAGATTCTTTTGAGCGCCTTCCATGTCAGTAAAAGAGGAAGCGGCTTTGATTAATACGGGTTCTTCTGGGTGTATTTTGAACCGGAGATATGCACCTATACCTGTTCCATCGGCTATCTGTCGTTGTCCGGCGAAGAGACTGTCATGCCGGAATGTTCCATATTCCTCTATTTCATTTTGATATTCAATGACAAAGTACCCGTTGTATCCGGCGGGGGCTCCCCAGCCTTGATAGATACGGTGTACGGGATTGTATCCGCGTATCTGTTTTTTTATAGTATCGATTTCAATATATCCTTCTCCTTCATCGCTGTTAGGATTGACTATGAGATAAGCATCTTCCGGTTGGTTATAAGTGAATCGGAAAATGGCTGAACGGGAACGTCCGGTCATTTCTGCAAAAATGGAATAATCTTTGAGAAGGACGGAGTAATAGGCAGGCGTTGCTGTTTCTTCTTGGTGAGAGAACAGGCTTCCTCGGTCTTGGGGGAGATATTTCAGTGTACCCGATACAGGCATCAAGGTCATGGAACCGTAATCTTGTGTACACCCTCCGACAATCCAATGTGAATTGCGGAACCCCTGTATCTTCTTATCTTTGTAATAATAGGGAGCCTTGCATTTTATTTCTGTATCTTGTGTCTGGGGAGTCCAAAAGTTCATTCCGTTGGGCTCTAGGACGGCAGGCAGCGTCTGTCCGTACTCTTCGGTATTTTTGCCGAAAAGTCCTGCGGTATGGGTTACGCTCGGTGCAGTTCCCGTACGGGTATCTACATAGGACAATAGGGATTCTTCCTGATGTCCGGTGCAAGACATGAACAGGCTACATAGAATCAGCAGATAAGATAGGGTACTTTTCATGGCTCTTCTTGGAAAAGGGTTATTTTTTAATCTCCTGACGGAGCATTTTTATAAAGAGTTCCGGCCGGTCCAGATTGACTAAATCGGGATGGGCTTCAATCGCTTTTTTATATTCTTTTTCACTCGCATTCTGAATAGCAGCCATTATCTTGATATGATTGCTTTTGCAGAATTCTTTGAATTGAGGGGTGATATTGAGGATATCTGTTTCTACATAGGCCGGGGTGCATATTTTCATCCATTTCTTCAGAGCCACTATATTGGAGGCATTTACTTTAATCTTCATTTCCGGAGCGATTCTGATAAATTCTTTCAGCATTTCAGAGTCTGCAAACCAGAAGAAGCTTTTATTTTCATATCCTTTTTGGCGTACTAATATAACCAAATCTTTTATCGGAGTTCCTCGTTTTACATCAAAAAAAATGTGTGCCTTTCCTTGTAGGGTGTCTAGCATTTCGGCTATACGGGGTACGTGAATGCCGGTAAATCGAGAACTGAACCAACTGCCGGCGTCTAATTTTTCAATATCTTTGGATAGCATATCTTGAATGGGACCTTTACCGTTGGTAGTACGGTCCAAAGTTTCATCGTGCAGATTATAAAGTATATTGTCTTTACTTTTGCGCACATCCACTTCTATCCAGCCGGCTCCATGTTCCAATGCAGCTAGAGCTGATGGAATGGTGTTTTCCGGCGCTATATGGTTCGCTCCTCTGTGTACTACGATTTCGATAGAGTCCTGGTACATCATTTTTTGGGCATATATAGGAGATGGGAATAATGCCAAGATAGATGTCGCAATATGAAGCAATAAGATTTGATGAAGTTTCATGAATTATTTTTTGCTTTAAAGGTTTTTATAAGAGCTTGCTGTAACAAGCCCTTATAAAAACTTATTTAATTTATTAATAACCGTAATTTTGCTTCCAGTTGGTGTTTGAATTCATCAAGCCGACAGATACAGGGAAGATCCTACGCCATTTTTCGGTTTGAGCTTCCGGATGATATTGATTTTTATATCCCCAGTCGTCTTCGAACTTTCCAAAACGGATTAGATCATTACGTCGCCATGTCTCTGCATAAAATTCACGGCCACGCTCTTCAAGTAACTCGTTTAATGAAGGAGTATGCTCTAATAATGGAGCGTTACAATAGCTGCGTATTTGGTTGAATAGGGATTGTGGCGTGTCGCCGTTAGTGGCTGTTGCCCCCCGTAGAATAGCTTCTGCTTTCATCAGCAGAATATCTGCATAACGGAAGATAGGTACATCATTGCTTTGATTGCGGTTATAGAGGTTATAATCGTCTGCTTGAATAGCCCATTTGATGCATCGGTATCCCTGGCACCATGCGTTCAAGTCATTTCCAAGATCCATTTGGTCATTCAAGATGGTGATGTTCTTGGTGAGGACAACTTGTTGTCCGTTGTATATATAAGGTTCTGTTCCCATTGTATGTGTGCTGATGTCATAATAGTTGATCGCACCTTTCATGATGATCTCATTGCGTTCATCTCCTTCCAGGCAAAAACGGTCTGCCGCCTCGGGAGTAACGATGAAAATGCCTCCGGCATTTTGGGATAGTGTTATGCCGAACAGTCCTTTACCGTCCGCACCATCATTGTTGAATTTAGGCCAGAATTGGAAACGGGCGTAAGTATTGGCTCTGGTTGATGTTTCATTATTTTGGTATGGCATTGCATAGATGAAATCCTTAATCTGATAGCCGTTGTCTGGCATGAATTTCTTGCGATAACCATCACTGAGATCGAAATGACCGGAGGCGATGATATCATCGCAATATTTTATGACATCATTCAATTTGGAATTAGTCATGCTTGGATCATAAGTAGCTACATCATCACAGGTATAAACAGCCCAGTTTATATAGAGTTTGGCAAGGAGAGCCTCAGCCATCCATTTGGTTGGTTTGCCATAAGTGGAAGCATCAACATCTTCTTTTAAACCGCCAGAAGCCAAAGCACGGAGCAGGTCGCTTTCGATAAATTTTGTAATTTCGGAACGGGGAGAACGGTCGATAGCTTCAGAATCGCCGATCAAGTGGTCTAATTTGGGAGTTGCTCCGAATGTATCCATAAAAATAAAATGATAGAAAGCACGCATGGCAAGTGCCGGAGCAATCAAGGCTTCCTGTTCGGCATTGTTTTCATCTTCTCCACCCAAGTCAAAAATTGCTTGGTTGCATTTTGTGATTGCAGCCGGAATATCACCAGCCCAGTCCACGTGTGCGTCGCCTGGAAGGCTGGCGTGAAGAGAGGAATGGATATAGTTGCCGCCATCATACCAGTTACCACCAAATGTTACTGCCATGAACTCATCGGAAGACAGCAGGGCAGCTTCCATATAACGACGTCCTAATGCTCCGCCGAATCCATAATACAAACCTGCCATTTTAGCTTCCTTGGCAATTTCGGAATCCGGGTATTCGGTATAAGTGGACTTAAGATCCACATTTAGATCTGTGCAGGCGGAGAAGGTAAGCAGACTACCTACCAGCCAGGTTGTTAATTTTATGTTATTTTTCATATCAGTTTTCAATTATATGGTTAGAAGTTCACGTTTAGACCGATCATAAATGAACGGGTACGCGGATAGTAATTGGTACGTCTGTCCATGCCCGGTTCCAAGCCTCCAAGGTTGATTTCCGGATCACGGCCGGAGTAACCGGTAATGGTGAATACATTATTACAAGTGGCGTATAGCTTGAGCGAGTTTATCCAGTTACCAATTTTGCCGAAAGTATATCCCAATGAGACTGAGGACAGACGGAAATAACTACCGTTCTCTATCCAGCGATTGGATGGTGCTTGAGATTGTGTGTCAGTAGCACGGTGTTTGGTAGCTACGCTTTTTAATACATTGCGGCCTTCTTTCACAAAAGAAACATTAGAGTATTGTTCTGCAGTGGCGTTGTAGATATCTTGTCCAAAAACACCAGTAAAGAATAAATCGAGATTCCAGTTCTTGTATTGGAAGTTATTGCTCCAGCCTAAATTTAAGTCAGGTTGTGCGCAACCGATAATAGTACGGTCTCTGTCTGTTTCAGGATCTGTGGTCGTTTCGCCTGTACGTTCACCCGTTTCAGGATCGTGTACATAAAAGATGGATACTCCTTGGTTATTGTAGCCGGCCCATTCGTAGGTGTAGAAGGTGCCGATAGGATGTCCTTCCATGATGCGCTGTACGTCTGCATTTGAAGAATAACCTGCGATTTCAGGATCGGCTGCACGGATATAATCTACGGAATATTCGCTGTTGGATATACTTTCTACGTTATTTTTATTATGAGATAAGTTCAAACTGGTTTGCCAAGAGAAATTTTTTGTTTGTATGGGAGTGGCATTAATGGTAAATTCAATACCTTTATTGCTGATATCTCCCACATTGGCCGGCATGGTTCCGAAAGGATAGCGGTTTGTGGAAACCTCGTAAGTGTATATCAGGTCGCTGGTACGCTTGTCATAGTATTCGATGGTTCCTCCTAATCTGCCTCCAAAGAAGCTGAAGTCCAGCCCGATGTTCAACATGGCTGTACGTTCCCATTTTAGGTCTGGATTGGCATTTGAGGCGGCTGCCAGGGTATGGTAACTATTCTGTGTGCCATTGGCGTTTGTATAGTTGAACCAACCTGAAGTACTGTAAGTCTGGATAGCCGAATAAGCTCCGAATCCGAGTGAGTTACCACTAACACCATAACCAACACGGAACTTCAAGTCATCGAAAACATTTAAATCTTTGATGAACTTTTCTTCGCTCATACGCCATGCCAACGATGCAGATGGAAAAGTTCCCCAACGGTTGTTCTTTCCAAAGGCAGAGGAGCCGTCACGGCGAATTGTTGCTTGAAGCAGGTATTTGCTGTTGAAGGAGTAGTTGATACGTCCATAAAATGAGATCATACGTAAAGTTTCCAAATGACCGTTATTATTGCTGGTGATACCGCCATTCTGCCAATCCATTTTATTGGCAAGGTTCAGATTATAAAAAGTGGTGTTATCATTGTAAAAGTCGTAGACATCCAGACCGAAACTGTCATTGTCATCATTCTGTTCCCATGAATAACCGGCCATCAGGCCCAGTTTGTGGATATTGGCGAATGTATGATCATAGTTTATGTATGTTTCAAGAATTTTTTTCTTGTTTTCTGTTGCAATACGTTTAGCTTCGCCATTTCGGGTGTTATATTGGGATTTGCTGGTATGGTATTCGTTCCATATATATTGTTCGTCTTGATAGGAAAGACTTAAGTTCCATTTTAAGTCCTTAGTGATATCTAAAGTACCTTTGGCTGTTCCTTGAAGGAGTTTCTTGTTGTTTTCAAAAGTATCTTCATTGATCATGGATACAGGATTGAAGTTTTGGGAGATAGTTTTGTCGCTATACCAAGAACCGTCTGCGTTGGTGACAGGAACTAGTGGAGAATAATAATTCATGGCGTCGAATACGGATTGGCCATCTTTGGCGGAATCAACGGTGGTACCTTTTGATTGTGCGGCATTCACGTTAAAGGCTAAGGTGAGCCGATCATTCAGTGCTTTGGTTTGCAAAAATGCGCGGCCGCCGAAACGCTCGAAATCTGTACCACGTACGATACCTTGTTTGTTTTGATAACTCATGCTGGCACTGTATTGAGTCTTTTCTGAACCGCCATTGATAGAAACGTTATGGTTATGACTGATTGCTGTGCGCAGTACTTCATCGTTCCAATTGGTGTTTGCTCCTTTGTCATTCGGAAGAGTGATGTTATTTTCCTTGGCATAGGTGCGGAGTTCGTCGGCAGTCATCATATCTAAACGCTTGGCAATGTTGTCAAATGCAAGATATGCGCTGTAGTTTACAGAAGTGTGCTCACTTTTACTACCTTTTTTGGTGGTAATCAAGATTACACCGTTAGCAGCCTTGGAGCCATAAATAGCCGTTGCAGAAGCGTCACGAAGTACGTCAATGCTTTCAATATCTTCGGGAGCAATCAGACTTAATGACATACCGGGAATTTATCATTTTTCTGATTCCCGGAATGCCAAAGGATTTAGAT
>ERZ791809.772-NODE-772-length-20496-cov-3.792427_pt1 | contig 20496 bp, 17 predicted proteins | sample MGYA00509946_ERZ791809 | MGnify/ENA primary metagenome ERZ791809 (study PRJEB30046, sample SAMN00791993) | human gut metagenome | study: EMG produced TPA metagenomics assembly of the A metagenome-wide association study of gut microbiota in type 2...
CTCGCAACAAGAATGCCGGAGCATTCTTGAATTGCATAACTTTAGGATTTTTTTATTCGTTTTGTAGTTTTTCTTTACCTGCTCAGCCATTTCTTATACGACAGATCAATGGCAAATGCCCCAAGTGGTGCTGTGATCACAATCGCAAGAACCGCCACAGTAAGCACCGTATCTCCGCAGGCGAAACCCAATGCAAGCGGGATTCCTCCAATTGCAGCCTGAACGGTTGCTTTTGGGGTATACGCCAGCATAGCAAATAACCGCTCTTTTCGTTTCAGGCTTGTTCCTAACAGGCATACAAATACACCAAGCATTCTGAATACAAGTGCACCAACAATTACAAGGAGAGCCTTCGCTCCGACTTTTCCAAGGTATGATATATTTACTGTTGCTCCTACAAGCACAAACAGAAAAACTTCTGCTGCCACCCATAACTTTCCATATTTTGCAGAAAGCCGCTTTGCAACAACTTCTCTCCTTTTCTGTAGTCCTACGCCAATAAACATAATTGCGATCAGTGAGGAAAATGTAATAGCGGTTGTCAATTTATCCTCAAGCACTACAAGTAAAAATGAGATACTCAAAATAATCAACAGCTTTGACGTATCACGGATATGCACCTTTTTGAAATAATGTGCTAACAAAACTCCAAGGACTAATCCAATCGCGATTCCTAAAAATATGGAAATCGGAATATTTACAAACTTAAGCACGGAAGCACCTTCTCCCTGCATCATTCCAACAAAAGTGGAAAACAGAACGATAACATACACATCGTCAACGGACGCACCTGCAAGGATCAATTGCGGAATTCCTTCTTTTACTCCGTAGCCCTCATCCATAAGTTTCACCATTCTCGGAACAACTACAGCCGGGGAAACTGCCGCAAGTACAGCACCCATAATAGCCGCCTCCAACGTCGTTAATCCCATCAGTTTTGGTGCTAATAAAATCATGCCGATCAACTCAAAAGATGCCGGCACAAAACACATAAGAACTGCCGGTCTGCCAATCTTTTTCAACCCCGATATATCCAGTCCCAGACCTGCTCTTGTAAGAATAATGATCAGTGCTATTTTTCGAAGATCGGCAGATATGCCAAGAATACTGCCATCCAACAGATTCAAGCCATATGGTCCCAGAACGATACCTGTAATCAACATTCCAAGCAGACTCGGCAATTTAATCTTCTGGCAGAGCCATCCCATGAACATTCCCAAAATCAGGATCAATGCAATACTTAATAACATAAAATTCCTCCTATATACGCAGAAAAAGCTGACACTTTCTGCGTTGATTTATTCGCAGAAGTCATCAGCTTTTATAAGCGGTTTAAGTAATTTTATTACCAAGGGAGAACTTCATTCCCTCTAAATTCTTTTGTAAGGATAACACACAAACTATCTTTTTGCAAGAAAACATTTTGACTTCTTTGTATGTCACATATAAATCCCGATTTGTTGAATTCAACTCATTTTTCATAAATATTCATACCAAATTTATATGCTTCTTTCAGATGATTTGTTTTATCAATCTGCGATTTTCCATTCGTATCTCCACAACCACCAGCTAAAAGCATTCTTTTCTTCGGCATAAAACATATATTCCGACAAGCAAAAAAACAGGTGCTACGATTCCGACAAAGATTCCCATTCTCATATTTCCAGCAGCGCTTGACACAAAACCTACCAAAGTCGGTCCACCGGAACAGCCAAGGTCACCTGCCAACGCAAGCATCGCAAAAAGTAAAGTTCCCCCTCTCCTCAATGCAGACGATGCCTTACTGAACGTGCCCGGCCACATAATGCCTACGGAAAAACCGCAGATTCCACAGCCGATAAGTTCCACGATTGGTATTGGAACAAGGGATATGCAAAGGTAAGATGCAATGCAAAGTACACAACTTAACTTCATGAATCTGTCCAGATCAAGTTTATCTCCATATTTACCATAGATAAGTCTCGAAAGTCCCATAAGGATTGAAAATGACATCGGTCCCACAAGATCACCAAGCGTCTTTGTAATGCCAAGTCCTTCCTCAGCAAACGTCGACGCCCACTGGCTTACTGCCTGCTCAGAAGCTCCTGCACATGCCATCATGACCATAAGGATCCAAAATATTTTTTCACGGAAAAGCTCCTTCAGGTTCATTCCTTTTTCGTCCTCATCCGTAAGACTGTATATCGGAACTTTGGTAAACAGGATCATATTTCCAATCGGAATAATCGTCCAACAAAGTGTAAGTATTTTCCAGTGATCTATCCCTACCAACGCAAAAAATACAGTTGAAACAAGTACCACACCGGTACATCCCCAACAATAAAAAGAATGCAGAAGACTCATTGCTGCTTCCTTATTATCAGTCGGACATGCTTCAATGATCGGACTGATCAGCACCTCTATCAGTCCTCCTCCAATTGCATACACAAACACTGCTATCAGTATTCCCGTAAACGGATTCTTCATGATTTCCGGGAGAATGGTAAGTAAAATTAAGCCCAGTGCTGCGCATATATGGGCGATAATCACAGAAGCTCTGTACCCTATTTTATCTATAAAACCTGCTGATAACAGATCAATCAGCAGCTGTATCATAAAGTTGACTGTAATAAGCAATGTGATCTGTGTCAACGGAATATGATAACTTTTCTGAAAAGTTACAAACAGCAATGGCACAAAGCTGTTCACAATTGCTTGGACTATGCAACCTATAAAACAGGCATACGTGGTTTTCTGATAATCAAATTTCATATTTCATTTTCTCCAATAACCCTTATTTTATAGCTTTCTTGTTCTTCGGCAAGAAGCTTAAATCTGATAACACATTATAACACAAAATGAAAATAACATGGTGACCGGATTAAAAAAAGTGCGGATACCTTTTACAAGAAGGCTCCGCACAGATACCCAATGTACACGATGTATCTACACAGACACCAACATATATTTTACCAGATACTGATTCTACTGCTGCGGAAACTCCACCTGCCCCAATAATTTCAGAGACATCTCGTGGTTTTAATACCTGTTTCGCCGCGTCATATAATTCTTTCCATTTATCATTCATTGATTTGAGCTCCTTTACAACTTCCAATCTACTGCATTTATTTTATTTCATTTACTTTATCTTTTAGCTTTCATCTCCACATTTATTACTAAAAAATCGAAGAACCCTTCCAAAATAACGATCAAAACGGAAGCATTCTTCGATTTCGTATTAGTTTCTAAAATTTATTAATTTTTCTCAAAAAGACATCCATCAGGAAAACTTCTCAATAACTTCTGCCACGCCGTCTTCGTTATTATCGTGCTCTGTGACATAATCCGCGGCATCTTTTACGCTCTGCACCGCATTTTTCATTGCCACACCCACACCGGCATTGCGGATCATACTGATATCATTCTCCTCATCTCCGATAGCCACCGCATTTTCAATCGGTACTCCAAGGAAATCACACAGGAACTCCACACCATATCCTTTATTTGCACCCAGTGGACAATACTCCAGATATTCTTTGCAGGAGAAAAAGCTGCTACACTTTCCTTTCTCCCACTCTGCATGTGCCTGCTGAAATGCTTCCAGCCGTTCTTTATGCTCCAGATCGATCAGAAGCATTTTTGGCGGTTCCTCATACAGCATGCTGTTCAGATTTCCGGTAATCCTGCATGGCATTCCGGTCTTTTTCGTATAGAAATCAAGTTCTTTACTTCGTTCTGCCGCAAGCACTTGTGTATCAGAATAGGTCTGAATATGTATACCTGCTTCTGTCGCTTCCCGCAACAGATACTCAGCATACTCGATCGGCAGACGCTTGTTGCTCAGGATACAATCTGCAGAAAAATCGTAAATGGTTCCGCCATTGTATGCTACCAGGTAGCAGCCCGGTCGTGTTAATCCAAGTTCTTTTGCAATTCTCCGTCCGCTGCTGACAGCCCGGCCGGTCGCAAGGGCGATATAATGTCCCTGATCCACTGCATTCCTCAGTGCTTCCCGATTTTTATCTGAAATCGTTTTATCATCCCTCATTAAAGTTCCGTCAAAATCAATAAAGAATATCTTTTTTTCCATATGACTGCCTCCTATGATCCATATTCCGTTTTTCAAAAGGTGTTTCTTCATAAGTAATTTTCAGAACATTTCCCCTTTATTAACATAATTGTATCATGGTTTCCGTTTTGTTACTATCTGTAATTTCCCAAAATTTTAAAATTCCGGGCTTCATCTCGCAGACCAAGCACTGCATTTTTGATGGCACTGTCATTCAGATTACCACTGAGATCCATAAAGAAACGATAATCCAACGGATCTCTGGAAATAACAATGGACTCAATCCGGTTCATATTCAGATTGTTGTAAGTCAGATGAGACATCAGATGATACAGGGAACCGCAGGCATCCGGTGCCTCAAAACAGATGCTGATCTTATCCGCACCACTCAAAGTAACACGTTCTTTGGAAATCAGCAGATAGCGGTCTTTTGGCTGCGGGCTTGTCTCGTATTCTTCCAGAATGAAAAACCCATACTCTGCTACCAGATTGTAATTGGCAGACACATAGCCTGAGGCCGGATCCTGCATCGGAAGAAACGCAAAATTAACTTCTTCCCGCTGTAATACATCACAGGCTTCCCGCCAGTCCGTGCATTTCTGCAGACCACATTCTTCCGGAAAATAACTTTTTGCCGCGTCTTCGGAAGCCGGAATAAATGCTGCTGCCGCATGGGTGAAGTCAAGTTCCTTCACATCTACAAAACCAGTTGGCGCAAATTTTCCATGCTCTGTCAGAAGCTGATACTGTCGTTTTCTGCTGACAGACATGATATGCTCGAACAACTCTCTGACGCCATGACTGTTAAACTCAGAATGTGCCAGTTCTGACACAGAATCCAGTTTTGACACCTCGCGTTCCTTATCAAACACTGCTTTTCCGGTGGAAATCTTGTATTCCGCTACCTGAGTCGTCAGCATCATACGGTTTTCAAACAATTCTACGATCTGACGGTCAATACCATCAATCTCATTTCGAATATCCAGTAAATCTTTCATCTGTCTTACTCCTTACGTTCATCCATATTTTCACTAAAATATAAAGATAAATCGATTCTCTCTGCTTTATCGCCATCTTTGATAATTTACAAAAACAAACATACCATTTTTACAGGTCAAATAGCGACAGCTGATTGGATTCCGGAAGATCCGCTAAAATTCCCAAATCCACCATCAGGTCAATTACCGTCTTGCTGACTTTTGTTCGCTGCCGGAAATCATCCCTTGAAAGAAATTTTCCGTCTTTTGCCGCCTCCACGACTGCATCTGCCGCTTTGTCTCCCAGACCGTCAATGGTACTGATGGATGGCATCAGTTTATTATCAATGATCTGGAAATGATGTGCTTTCGCTTTATAAAGGTCAATCGGTAAAAACTCAAATCCACGGGCATACATTTCCTGTACAATACGCATATCTTTGTAAGTATCCTGCTCCTTTTTGGACAGGGTATCTTTTCGCCGTTCATAATCATGCATGAAATATTCCAGTCGTTCTTTTCCCTGACACATCAGCTCATAGTTAAAGGATGTGGCACGGATACTGAAAAATGCCGCATAATAAGCCAGCGGGTAAAATACCTTACACCATGCAATTCCCCATGCCATCATAACGTATGCCGCCGCATGCGCCTTCGGGAACATATACTTGATTTTTTCACAGGACCACACATACCAGTCCGGCACCCCGTGATCCAGCATGTCTTTCTTATATTCCGGCCATTCCTTGCATTTTCCATTGGCAACGGCACCTTTTCGTACACGCTCCATAATGGTAAACGCCTCCTCACTGTCCAGTCCTTTACCGATCAGATATGTCATGATATCGTCTCGGGTACAGATCGCAGTGGAAATCGTTGCTTTTCCTTCCTGAATCAAAGTCTGGGCATTACCAAGCCATACGTCTGTTCCATGGGACAGACCTGCGATTCTGACCAGATCCGAAAATGCCTGTGGTTTGGTATCAATTAACATCTGCATAGCAAAATCAGTACCAAACTCCGGAATTCCAAGAGCCCCCAGTTTGCATCCGCCGATATCTTCCGGCTCAATGCCAAGAGCTGAGGTATTCTGGAATAAGGACATAACTTCCGGGCTGTCCAGCGGAATCGTCTGCGGATCCACACCGGTCAGATCCTGAAGCATACGGATCATGGTCGGATCATCGTGTCCAAGAATATCAAGTTTTAACAGGTTGTGGTCAATGGAATGGTAGTCAAAATGCGTTGTGATGATGTCCGTCGTCATATCGTTCGCCGGATGCTGTACCGGGGTGAAAGAATAAATATTTTCACCCAGTGGAAGTACAATAATTCCACCCGGATGCTGACCGGTGGTACGTCGCACACCAACGCATCCCTGTACGATTCGATCAATCTCACAATTTCGTTTGTGAACACCACGTTCCTCGTAATAATTTTTTACATATCCAAATGCTGTTTTATCAGCTAACGTACCGATAGTTCCCGCACGGAACGTCTGACCATCACCGAAAATAACCTCGGTATATTTATGCGCCTTACTCTGGTAATCACCGGAGAAGTTCAGATCGATATCCGGCTCTTTGTTTCCCTTAAATCCAAGGAACGTCTCAAATGGGATATCAAATCCTTCCTTGATCAGCTTCTGACCACAGTGCGGGCAGTTGCGGTCCGGCATATCACAACCGGCTTTTCCGGCGTAACTTTTTACCAGATCCGAATCAAAATCTACATAATGACAGTTACTGCAAATATAATGCGGACTTAACGGATTTACCTCCGTGATACCTGCCATCGTGGCTACAAAAGAGGAGCCTACGGAACCTCGGGAACCTACCAGATAACCGTCATCATTGGATTTCCACACCAGCTTCTGCGCAATGATGTACATAACGGCGAATCCATTAGAAATAATAGAATTCAACTCACGTTCCAGTCGCTCAACAACCACCGGCGGCAGATCTTCGCCATAAATCTCATGCGCTCTCGTATAACAGATCTCACGCAGCATGCCATCGGAATTTTCAATGACAGGCGGACACTTATCCGGTCTGACCGGTGAGATTTTTTCACACATATTTGCTATTTTATTTGTATTTTCAATGACAACTTCTTCTGCTTTTTCACTGCCAAGGTACTCAAATTCCTTCAGCATTTCCTCTGTGGTACGCAGGAAAAGCGGAGCCTGATCATCTGCATCCTTAAAGCCCTTACCCGCCATGATGATACGGCGGTATACTTCATCCTCCGGATCAAGGAAATGCACGTCACAGGTTGCCACAACCAGTTTGTTAAACTGCTCGCCCAGTTCTACGATCTGACGGTTGATATCTTTCAGATCTTCTTCTGATTCCACCGGTTCTTTGTCGGTGCGCAGCATAAACGCATTGTTTCCCAGCGGCTGAATCTCCAGATAATCATAAAACTGCACGATTCGCGCAACTTCTTCCTGCGAACTTCCACGTAATAAAGTACGATATAACTCCCCTGCCTCACAGGCGGAACCAAGCAGAATACCTTCCCGATATTTCATAAATTCGCTTTTTGGAATCTTCGGACGCCGGTTATAATATTTAATATGGGAATCCGATACCAGACGATATAGATTCACACGACCGATATCATTCTGTGCCAGCATGATCGCATGATAACTTGGCATTTTTCGAATGGTCTCTTCCGTATAACTCTCCATCTGGTCTAAATCTTCCATAGTTTCCACACCACGATCCCGCAGCATTTCCACCAATTTAACAAAAATCTCTGCCGTACAGGCCGCATCGTCTACCGCACGGTGATGATGCGCCAGTGACACATTCAATGCTTTCGCCACCGTATCCAGCTTGAATCGGTTCAGTGCCGGAAGCAGAACACGGGATAATGCTACCGTATCCAGAACGGTCTTCTCACACTCTAATCCAAGCGCACTGCAGTTATGCTTGATAAAACTCATATCAAAGTCTGCATTATGTGCAACCATAACCGCATCCTGGCAAAATTCCATAAACTTTGGTAAAATTTCGTCAATGGTCGGCGCATCCAGCACCATATCGTCATTGATGCTGGTCAGCTGTTCGATTTCAAACGGAATCGGTACTTTCGGATTGACAAACGTGGAAAAACGTTCCGTGATGGAACCGTTTACAACTTTTACCGCACCGATCTCAATGATCTGGTTTTTGGATGGACTGAATCCAGTGGTCTCAAGGTCAAATACTACAAAGGTATCTGCAAAAGACTGTCCCATCGGATGTTCTACCAGACCTTTCAAATCGTCCACCAGATATGCTTCCATACCGTAAATGATCTTGAAATCATCGTCCTTTCCAATGGCATGATTTGCATCCGGGAACGCCTGTACATCTCCGTGGTCTGTGATGGCGATGGCCTTGTGTCCCCATTTCATGGCACGTTTGATGATGTCTTTGACATCGGAAACACCATCCATATCACTCATTTTTGTATGGCAGTGCAGTTCCACACGTTTCACCGGACTGGTGTCCATACGGGTAGATACAAAGGACGGAATTTTTTTAATACCAATGACAGAACCGATGGTCAGCTCACTGTCAAACCGGTCAATCGTTGTTACACCTTTGATCTTCAAAAATGCACCTTTCGCAACACCGCCATTTTTGATTTCATCCAGATACTCATTTTTACAGAACATTTTTACCATGATCGTATCGGTAAAGTCGGTAATGGAAAACATCAGAATCGTTTTCTCACCACGGATCGGGCGCTCATCCATAGACAGAATCTGTCCACGAATGACAACTTCTCCCATCTCTCCCATGATCTGTTCGATACGGATTGCTTCTTCGTCAAAATCTCGACCGTATACCACATCCGGATTATCGGATCTTTTGTAAGAACCACGATCCCTGAAATCCCGTTTTCCGCCAAAGCTCTTTTTGAAACCGCCACGGTCTTCCTGTTTTGCAGGCTTTTTCTCTGCTGCAGAGGATTCCTTTTTGACAGCTGCTGCTTTTTCGGTTTTCTTTTCTGCTGTTTTTTTTGCAGGTTTTGCTGCAGAATCACCAGTCTCCCAAGGTACTTCCGACGCACCGGCTTCCGGGCTTTCCATGTATTCTCCCTCCGGATGACGTTTCGCACCAAAGCTGGAAAGCCGGATGACATTTTCTACCTCATTCTGCATCTTGATATCTGCATTTTTCCGATATTTTGATGCCTCTTTTTCATGAAACTCCATCTCAATCTGAATCGACAGATTGCAGCGTTCATTGAAAATCTTCTCCAGAATGTGATAAATTTCCTCTTCCTTCTGATGCGCCAGAACCGTATCTTCCAGACTGACACGCAGTACTTTTTCCTCCACCACGTCTAATTTTGCATGACGCAGCAGATTGTATTCCAGCAGACTGTAGCGGTGAAATTCCGTCAAAATACTGTTCCAGTACACATCCAGCAGGTTTTTCAATGTATACTGCTCGGACAGCTGGAATTTTTCAATGATCTTGATGTTCATCGTATGATGCGGAAAAAGCTGCCGTTTCAGCTCATTTTCCAGAAAATATACTTTTTCTTTTGGCAAAAGTCTGCCGCATCCTAGATAAATGCGCAGTGAGTTTCTCTGTCTCGTTGTAGAAACCTTTGAAACCGTGGCATCATCCAGCATGCCCTGCAGATCTGTATCCAGTTTTAATTGTGGAAATACCTCAAAAAAGCTTTTTGCCATTTATCTATTCACTCCAATTGATGAGCTCCTGTCGCAGTGCTTCTAATAACTCTGCCTCCGGAACTTTTTTTATCACTTCGCCACGGCGGATGAGCAGACCTTCCTGTCTGCCGCCGCAGATACCAAGATCCGCTTCTTTTGCTTCACCCGGTCCGTTTACCACGCAGCCCATAACGGCTACTTTTATATCCAGTGGGAACTCTGCCACCATATTTTCTACTTTATTTGCCAGACCGATCAGATCAATGCTGGTACGTCCGCAGGTCGGACATGAAACAATCTCAATACCGCCTTTGCGCAGTCCCAGTGTTTTCAGGATCAGTTTGGCAGATTTGATCTCTTCCACCGGATCTCCGGTTAGAGAAACACGGATCGTGTCACCGATTCCCTGATTTAAGATCAGTCCCAGACCGATAGAAGATTTGATGTTTCCGCTGATGATGGTTCCAGATTCTGTAATGCCCACATGCAGCGGATAATCTGTCTTTTTGGAAATCAGTTCATGTGCTTTGACACACATCATGACATCGGAAGATTTGATACTGATAACCAGATTGTCATAACCGAAATCCTCGATCATTTTTACCTTATCCAGTGCACTCTCCACGATTCCTTCTGCGGTAACACCGTGGTATTTCTCCACCAGTTCTTTTTCTAGAGAACCGCTGTTTACACCGACACGGATCGGAATATTCCGCTCTCTGGCACAGTCAACTACTGCTTTCACGCGCTCTGCAGAACCGATATTGCCCGGATTGATACGGATCTTATCTGCACCATTTTCCATCGCTGCAATGGCAAGTCTATAATCAAAATGTATGTCCGCCACAAGTGGAATATGAATCTGTTTTTTGATCTCTGCCAACGCTTTTGCCGCTTCCATATCCGGAACCGTACTGCGGATGATCTGACATCCCGCACGCTCCAGCTGCAGAATCTGAGCTACCGTTGCCTCCACATCCTGTGTCTTTGTATTTGTCATGGACTGAATCGCGATGGGATGCTTGCCACCAATGACCACATCACCGATTCGTACCTCTTTTGTACGTCTTCTCTCTGCCATTTTCTTCTCCTTTTAAAATAAGCGGATATTCCAAATCCTTTTACACTACTTGCTCATAGCTAAATAGTTGTTACTTCACAGTTTATCAGAAGAAACATTACTTTCTCTACTTCATCTCAGTAAATTCTATCGAAACGTTCTTAATTTGCCTATGGTATCAGCTTTCGGATATCATTAAACATAATCAGGATCATCAGTCCAAACAGACACAATAATCCGATAAAATGCACCATGCCTTCTTTATCTTCACTGACGCGCTTTCCACGAATCGCCTCGATCACCAGAAATACAAGACGACCACCGTCCAGTGCCGGAATCGGAAGCAAATTCATCACACCAAGGTTTGCCGACAGCAGCAACGCCAGATTCAGCAAATTCATCCAGACGTAAAATGCACCATCCGACTTGCTCATATCGTAAGTATCCCCGATGGTTTTTACAATTCCAACCGGACCGGACAGATCGTTGACACTGACCTGACGGGTCAGAAGCATTTTCAGGCTTCCCACTGTATACTGAATCCAGTATTTCACTTCATACACACTGTACTGCAGTGTCTTGATCGGACCGACTTTTGTATATTCACCGGAACCGTCAATTCCGTAACGGTAACGTCCCTGTTCCTCATCATAAGTCGGCTGTACTTCTACGATATGGCGCTCACCATTTCTCTCATAAGTAACTTCCACAGTCTCACCGGCATGAAACAGTGTATACATACTGATTTCCTTGAAAAAATGAATATGTTTATGATTCATTTTGATGATCTCATCACCTGCCTGCAATCCTGCTGTCTGAGCACCATATCCATCTTCCACCTGCGCTACGGTTGGTGTGGAGATACCGATATTTCCAAGAATGATGACTGCCAGCACAAAGGCCATGATAAAGTTAAAAATCGGTCCCGCCGCAACGACACTGATCCGCGCCCAGACAGATTTTTTCTGAAAAGACCGGTCATCATCACTCTGGCTGTCCTCGCCCTCCATCATACAGGCGCCGCCAAAAGGCAGCAGTTTAATGGAATACTTTGTCTCACCTTTTGTAAATCCCACGATAGTTGGTCCCAGTCCCAGAGAAAACTCATTGACCCGGATTCCGTTGGCTTTTGCCAGCAGGAAATGTCCCAGTTCGTGAAACAGAATAATCGCACTGAACAGTAATATCGCTATGATATACTTTATGATCACCCTACCACCTGCTTTCTATCCATTCATATACTGCTGCCTCCGTTGCCAGAATCTCTTCCACAGACGGATGTTCAATATATGTAATTTCCTCCATTGCAGATGCGATAATATCAGGAATATCAAGAAATGCGATTCTCCGCTCCAGAAACATTGCTACTGCTTTCTCATTTGCTGCATTAAATACCGTCGGAATATTTCCACCGCGGCGCATAGCCTCCAACGCAAATTTCAGTCCCTCAAAGGTATCCATATCCGGTGCTTCAAATGTCATCTGACCAAGCTTGTAAAAATCAAGGCGCATGCCGCGTAAAAATCTACGTTCCGGATAATACAGTGCATACTGGATTGGAAGTTTCATATCCGGTGTACCAAGCTGCGCAATGATCGCACCATCCTCGTACTGTACCATGGAATGGATCACGCTCTGCGGATGTACTACAACCTGAATCTGATCCAGCTCTACGTCAAACAGCCATTTTGCTTCCATTACTTCCAGACCTTTGTTTACCAATGTTGCAGAATCAATGGTGATTTTACGTCCCATCACCCAATTCGGGTGTTTCAGGGCATCCTCCAGACGCACCTGGGAAAGCTGCTCTCTGGTCATTCCACGGAACGGTCCGCCGGAAGCGGTCAGTAAAATTTTGTCAATCTTGTTTCCGTGCTCTTTCTCCCCATTCAGAGACTGAAAGATTGCACTGTGTTCACTGTCTACCGGTAAAATACGAACACCACATTTTTTTGCCAGCGGCATAATAATATGTCCCGCAGTTACCAGAGTCTCCTTATTTGCCAGTGCAATGTCTTTTCCGGCTTCAATCGCTGCAATCGTCGGGCGGATGCCAAGCATGCCAACAATCGCTGTTACCAGAACTTCTGCTTTTTCTTCACAAGCCACTGCCATCAGTCCGTCCATGCCAGACAGTACCGGAATATCAAGATCACTGATACGAAGTGCCAGTTCTTTCGCTTTTTCTTCTGTCTTTACCGCTGCCAGAACCGGTTTGAATTCACGGATCTGCTGCTCCAGCAGGTCAATGTTATCGCCTGCTGATAATGCGGTTACTTTTATATCCTGTTGTGCACGCACAACTTCCAGTGTCTGGGTACCGATGGAACCGGTGGAACCCAGAATCGCTATATATTTCATTCCTCTTATTCCTTTCTCTTGAAAGTTTTAAGTTAAAATTCGCACTTCACATGCTAAAAAATGATAGTCTAAATACGCATTTTCAAATAATGTATGTGAAATACAGCACTTTTAAATAGCAAGCTGTAACAGATTACCAGTCAGATAGAAAATGATCGGTGCAGTAAAAATGACACTGTCAAAACGATCCAGAATACCACCGTGACCCGGAATCAGTTTTCCATAATCTTTGATATCAAAGTTACGCTTGATCGCGGAAGCTGCCAGATCACCCACCATGGAGATCAGTGCGCCTGCCGCACAGATACCTGCCATCATAAAAATATATGGCACATCTACATGCATAGAACCACGGAATAAGAATCCGTAAATAAGTGTCAGTAATGCAGCTCCAACCACACCGCCGACAGCACCTTCCACTGATTTTTTCGGGCTTAACACCGGTGCCATCTTGTGTTTTCCAAAGAGCATTCCCACGCAGTATGCACAGGTATCGCAGCCCCAGGAGCACAAAAAGATCAACCATACCAGATATCTTCCGCCCTCTAAAGAACGTGTCTCATAAATGCAGGACAGCATAACTGCCACATAGAACACGCCGAAAAATGTAGCAATGATCTGGTTCGCATGAAATTTCGGATAGCAAAAAACAAACACGCACATACACACGATCAGCAATGCCATCACAAACATCATAATATCCGGGATAAAACCAAATGCTACATTCAGATAATATACAATGGCTGCCACATAGCCCACGATTCCCGGTGCACTTTTTTCAATTCCAAATACACGGTACAGCTCAAACAGTCCGATCAGGGAGATAATTCCCAGTACGGTCAGAAGCAGGTATCCTCCGTGTATAATAAATAGCAATGCCAGCAGCACCAGAACGATACCACTCAACAGTCTTGTCTTAAACATATTTTTTCCTCTCTTACATTCAGGTATTTCTTTAAAAATCCCTTTTTATCATCAACCACATATGCAAAACTTATGCTAACCCAAGTTATACACAAGCTTTCATTTCAAGAATGCTCCGGCATTCTTGTTGCGAGGTGCGCGTCATGCAATTGCATGACATACTTCAACTGCGCACCTCTGTAATCCTGCCGGAGGCTATATCAGATGGGGGATTGGCTCCCATCTGATATATTCGGCTCAAATTCCGTTACGCCTTTACCTTACCATAACGACGGTCACGGCTTGTATAAGCCTCAATCGCTTTCACCAGCTCTGCTTTATTGAACTCCGGCCATGGAGTATCCGTAAAATAAAACTCACTGTATGCATGCTGCCACATCAGATAATTAGACAGTCTCTGCTCTCCGCTGGTACGGATCATCAGATCCGGATCCGGGATTCCTGCAGTATCCAGATAATCTGAAAAATGTGCTTCATCCACTTCCTCCAGTGTGATTTTTCCTTCTTTATAATCCTGCATCATCTGGCGCATGCCGCGCAGCATCTCATCCCTGCTGCCGTAATTAATCGCAATCTGAAACTGCAGACCAGTATTTTTTGCGGTGTCAGTTTCCAGTGTGCGGATACTTTCCTGCAGATCTTTTGCCAGACCGGTCTTGTCTCCGATCACGCGCACTCTGGTGTTATTTTTCATCGCTTTTGTATAGCAGATTTTAATATATTTACGGAATAAAAACATTAATGTCTTTACTTCTGATTCCGGGCGGCTCCAGTTTTCTGTGGAAAATGCATATACTGTCAGATATTTGATACCAAGTGCATCTGCATCCTCACAGATATCCATGATCACATCTGCGCCTTTGGAGTGTCCGTAAGTACGCGGCATCCCCTTTGATTTCGCCCAGCGGCCGTTTCCATCCATGATAATGGAGACATGGGTCGGTATCTTCAACTGTGAAAGTTCCATATTTTTCCCCTTTCTCAGAAAAGGACATAGCCTGCGCCATGTCCCCATCTTTCTTATCTTTCCGATTTTTCAGATCAGTCAATGCCATTCATCTGTGTTCGATTCGATTATGAATTTCTATGAATTGACATCAGCAAAATACTGTATTTTGCTATTATACTGTCATGATCTCTTTTGTTTTTTCTGCAACTGCAGCGTCAACATCAGCAATGTATTTGTCTGTCAGTTTCTGAACCTGAGTCTCCAGATCTTTGATCTCGTCCTCAGATACATCGCCTGCTTTACCAATTTTCTTTAAAGCATCGTTTGCATCACGACGGATGTTACGAACAGCAACTTTGGCAGCCTCGCCTTTTTTCTTTACATCTTTGGCAAGATCTTTACGTCTCTCCTCTGTCAGCTCCGGGAATACCAGACGAATACATTTTCCATCGTTTGTCGGATTGATTCCAAGATCGGATGTCATGATTGCTTTCTCGATTGCTTTTACCATGGATGCCTCCCAAGGCTGGATCATGATCATACGTGCTTCCGGAACAGATACGTTTGCAACCTGCTGGATTGCTGTCGGTGCGCCATAATAATCTACGCGGATCTGATCCAGTACATGCGGATTTGCACGACCTGCACGGATGGATGTGTACTCCTCCAGTAAGTTGTTGTAAGATTTCTGCATCTTTGTCTCATAAGGTTTGATTGTCTCGTTTGCCATATTTTAATCCTCCAAATATTTTCTTTTTACCTTCTGATATTACTTATCTTATATGGATTATACGGTTACTTTCGTTCCGTTAAAATCGCCGCTGATTGCTTTTACAATGCTGTTCTCCTCGTTTAATCCAAATACATACATCGGCATTTTATTTTCCATGCTCAGGATGGATGCCGTCAGATCAACAACTGCCAGCTGTTTGTCGATAACTTCCTGAATGCTTACCTCATCGTAACGTTTTGCATCCGGATTTGTCTTCGGATCACTGTCATATACACCATCGATTGCTTTTGCAAGCAGGATAACGTCTGCCTCGATCTCGATGGCACGCAGAACAGTTGCTGTATCTGTGGAGAAATACGGATGACCGGTTCCACCTGCGAAAAATACAACCATTCCTTTTTCAAAATATTTGTTTGCACGGTCTTTGGAAAACAGTTTTGTAAAGGAACCGCACTCGAACGGTGTCAGTACGTTTGTCTTCATTCCTACGGAACGGAAGATCTCAGATACATAAATGCAGTTCATAACAGTTGCAAGCATACCAATCTGATCTGCTTTTGTACGGTCGATGGTCTCGCTGGTACGTCCTCTCCAGAAGTTTCCTCCGCCGATTACGATACCGACTTCAATTCCCTGATCTACTAACTGTTTTACCTGATTTGCAACAACGGTAACGGTTGCCTCATCAAAACCAAATTTTTTATCTCCTGCCAGCGCTTCTCCGCTCAGCTTCAGTAAAACTCTCTTCATAAGAATTCTGTCCTTTCTTTTTATTTACTTTCATTATTTTGTGATCACATCACGCTATAATTTCGCTCTTTATCAATCACATTGCTATGTTGACTCACTTAAATGCATTCTCTCATAAATAAAAGCAGTTCATAAATAACATTCATCACTTGTCAATCATACCAACCCATTGACTCATTTGAAATTATTATACCATACCTTTACATATTATGGTAGCGAAAATTACTCGCAGTAAACACCGCCGCATCTTTCAATACATGCCTTTGCCACTACGTTCATGGCATCAATATAAAAGTCCGGATTCAGGCTGTAATTGACATTTAATACAGATAACTCTGTACATGCAAGAATCACTGCATCACAGCCCTGTCCACGCAGTTCATGCACCACGTTCATAAACTGATGACGGTCACCTTTCTCACCACGTTTGATCTGCTCATAGATCAGAGACATAACATCTTTCTGACGTTCTTCTGACGGATATACCACTTCAATGCCATATTTTTCCAGTGCTTTTTTGTACATACCGCCCTTGACCGTTCCATCTGTCGCCATAACACCGACTTTCTTTCTGCCCCGCTCAGATGCGTAACGTGCAGTCTCTTCGATCATGTTGATGAATTTTCCGTTTGTCAGTTCCTGCAGACGGTCTGCAAAATAATGACAGGTGTTACATGGAATTGCAAAATATTCACATCCAAGCTGCTCCATACCGCGGATATCTTTTGCAATAATGTCCCACAGATAATCCTGCTTTCCACACAAAATGCATTCCGTACGATCCGGAATCGACGCATGATTATAAATGAGAATGTCCAGATGCTCACGGTCATTGTTTACCGAAGTATTATCGATAATCTTTTTATAAAAAAGCACCGTAGCTTCTGATCCCATTCCTCCTAAAATTCCTAATTTCTTTTTTTCCATATGCTTATGGTTTCCTTTCCTTATGCTTATGGTTCCTTTTCTTTATAAAAGGTAATATTTTTCTTGCAAAAATGTATCATAACACACTTTTCCGCTTTCGACTATATCAAATCTGTTTTTTAGTGTCAACTACATGCGTTTTCTGACGAACTATAACATAATTTTTTCCGGGAAATGAACTTGTATAAATGACGCATCTGGTATAAAATAGTGCAGGAATCACAATAGAAATAATTGGAGGATTATAGATATGGAATTTAAAAAACAGCCCTTCATACCAATGCTTTTTGGCGGCGACATCAATACATACAGTGTTGCCCGTGCATTTTATGAAGAATATCAGGTAAAAACCTATGTATTTGGAAAGTTTCCAAGCGGTCCAAGTTACAACAGTAATATTATTGAATACCATGCAAATTTAAAAATTGATACAGACGAAGTATTTATGCAGACCGTCCGCGATTTTGCCGCTGCACACGCAGACAAAACCGTCCTTACCATCGGTTGCGGCGATTCCTATGTAGCACTGTGCAGCCGTCATAAAGATGAGATGCCGGAAAATGTCATTGCTCCGTACATCGATTTTGAGCTGATGGACAGACTGCAGCAGAAAGAACTGTTCTACCGTCTCTGCCGTGAACACGATATTGATTTTCCGGATACTCTTGTATTCCGTCACGGCATGGATCTGGATTTTGAACTGCCGTTCTCTTTCCCGGTCATTTTAAAACCGTCCAACTCCGTTATGTATTGGGAGCATGAATTCCCGACACAGGAAAAAGTATACAAAATTGATAACGACAAAAAATTAAAAGACACGATCCGTCAGATCTACGATGCAGGATACACCGATTCCCTCATCATTCAGGATACTATTCCTGGAAATGACGAATTCATGCGTGTACTGACCTGCTTCTCCGGAAAAGACAAAAAAGTAAAAATGATGTGTCTCGGACACGTTCTCTTAGAGGAACATACACCACACGGTTCCGGTAACCATGCCGTGATCATCACAGAACCGCAGGAAGAACTGATGACAAAGGTTAAAAACCTGTTAGAGACTATCGGTTATGTCGGATTTTCAAATTTTGATATCAAATACGATATCCGTGACAACCGCTACAAATTCTTTGAGATCAACACCCGTCAGGGACGTTCCAACTACTATGTGACAGGTTCCGGTTTCAACGTAGCCCGTTATTTTGTCGAAGAGTTTGTATACAACAAAGACATTCCGTTTAAAATTGCAAAAGACGAACACCTCTGGATGGTTGTACCGAAAGCAGTTGCCCGCAAATATGTACATCAACCGGAAAACAAAGAAAAATTAAACCGTCTGATCCGGGAAGGAAAAGTTGTAAATCCAGTATTTATGAAAGGCGATTTCAACTTTAACCGCTGGCTGCGTATGGTCAAGAACCACTTCAGCCACTTCCGCAAATTTAAAACATACTACCACTAAAAGCAGAGAGGAATACTTATGATTACTTATACACAGCAGGATTATCTGAATACCCTGACAGACGCCGGTCTTGTGACAGACAGCAATCTGTATGGTCATGCCGCTGATTCCGTTCAGGGATTAACTTACAATTCCAAAGAAGCGGCATCCGGAACCTTATTTGTCTGTAAAGGAGCCGCTTTCCGTCCGGAATATCTGGCAGACGCGGTTTCCCACGGCGCCACTTTATATGTCAGCGAACAGAAATTTGATCTGAATACAGAAGTTCCATACATTTTAGTTTCTGATGTCAGAAAAGCAATGCCATACCTTGGCAAACTTTTTTATAACGATCCGTCCAAAGATCTGAACCTGATCGGTGTCGGCGGAACCAAGGGAAAATCTACCACCGCTTACTATGTAAAAGCCATCGTGGATGACTATATGGCAAGCCTCGGCAAAAAAGAGAGCGCTGTCATCTCTTCCATCGATGTTTATGACGGTATAACAAAAGTGGAATCCCACATCACCACTCCGGAAAATATCGAACTGATGCAGCATTTCCGCAATGCCGTAGATTCCGGGATTGATTTCCTTGAAATGGAAGTATCCAGTCAGGCTTTAAAATATGGTCGTGTGGAGCAGATCATGTTTGACGCTGCCATCTTCCTGAACATTTCTGAGGATCATATCAGTCCGATCGAACATCCGGATTTTGAAGATTACTTCTCTTCCAAGTTAAAAATGTTCGCACAGACAAAGAATGCGCTGATCAATACAAACTCTGATTATTTTGAGCGTGTTGCAGAAGCTGCAAAAGCAGCTCCAAATGTAATTACCTTCGGTACAAACGAAGGCAGTGACATTTACGGATATGATATTGAAAAAGTAGACCATGAAATCCACTTCCGTGTAAAATGTGACCGCTTCGATGAGACTTTTGCACTGACCATGCCGGGACTCTTTAATGTAGAAAATGCTTTAGCTGCCATCGCTGCCGCTTATGTATTCAACATTCCGGTTGAGTTTATGAAATCCGGTCTGTACCGTGCACGTTCCTCAGGAAGAATGGAAACTTATATGTCTGCAGACAAGAATATCATCGCCGTTGTTGACTATGCACACAACAAATTAAGCTTTGACAAACTCTTCTCTTCCACCAGAAAAGAGTATCCAGATTACGATATCATTTCCATTTTCGGCTGCCCGGGTAAAAAAGCATTTATCCGCCGCCGTGACCTTGGAACCATCGCCGGTATGTACTCTAAAAAAGTATATCTGGTTGCTGAGGATCCGGGTGCAGAACCGGTAGAACAGATTTCCAAAGACATTGCGCAGTATGTAGAGGCACAGCATTGTCCGTATGAAATGATCGAAGATCGTGGAGAAGCTATCCACAAAGCGATCATGGAAGCCGAAGGAAAAACCATTCTACTGATCACAGGAAAAGGAAATGAAACCCGTCAGAAATATGGCACCGAATATCTGGATTGCCCATCTGATGTGGAATATACGAAAAAATACTTGGCTGAGTACGATGCTGCTCACTAAGTTTTTTACTGACAATAATTGAATAACAAACAGGTAGTGTAAATAATTCAAGTCGAACGCACGTGAGACTTGGTGCGTGATTCTGGTCAGCGAAAGC
>ERZ791809.774-NODE-774-length-20473-cov-27.624645_pt1 | contig 20473 bp, 15 predicted proteins | sample MGYA00509946_ERZ791809 | MGnify/ENA primary metagenome ERZ791809 (study PRJEB30046, sample SAMN00791993) | human gut metagenome | study: EMG produced TPA metagenomics assembly of the A metagenome-wide association study of gut microbiota in type 2...
TTTTATATTAGCAATATATTATTTACAATATATGACGGATAATCTTCTATTATCTTTCTTTTTACTATATCACATATTATCTAATTTTACATCACCATTCTATAATGTTATCAGCTTTTTAGCAAAATTTATCTTTTCCCACTTTTCTCTTTCAGATCCCCGTTCCATCCCTTCCCTTATTATTAAACTAAATTTACTAATTTTTGAATATGACTATACGGTATCGAAAATTTGTATGAAGTGCTGACAAATCTCGGGCATACATACACTGTTATTACTGACAAGAATATTTTTAATCATGTAAATAAAGCTTTTGATATATGCTTTAATAAACTGTCCGCTTCTGCTGTTTCTGATTCCCAGCACCTGTTAGATTATGTCTTTTTATAAAAATCTATTACATTGATAATTCCGTATCTTTCTCTGTAAACTGCATTTTAACAATTTTCAAATTTCCTTTATATGTATTGCGAAGTTTTCTAGACAAATTGACATACGCAGGACTGGCTTTTATATCTGGTGTCGATGAACTAACTATAACCCTTCCATAGACATGTGCAAATTGAGATAAAAAACTTTTATATTGTGTCAGCGTTCCTTCTATTTGTTTTAAAGAATGTGCAACATCAACCCCTTTTAATTCTGTGAATATCGCCTCAGCCATTTCCCCATGAATAACAAACAAATAATCACATCTGCACATTCCCTGTGGAACTGTCTTGTCCTGTAAAACAACCCCACCGTCTACTTTATACAAAATCACATGACTTTTTTGTGTATTTTCCAATACGTATCTTTTCTTTCGTTCCTCACATTTTACATAAGAACGCCTGTCTGATACTTCTATACATTGTGCATTGGGATTTGTACAGGAAGCAATATGCTGATTTGTCAATTCATTTTTTACACATTCAACTAATTTAGTACATATCATTCCCCCGCCTCCTTATCTAATAAATTTTCCAATTCTGCATTGGTAATTGAAGATACCGAATCAATATAATCTGTATTAATCATATGACTTTCTTCATCTAAAAGACTTTCTATACTGTTAAATTCATTATTCGCATTTTCTAACTTATATGCACCAAATGTGTTATAACGAATACGCAGGTTTTTAGGAATAATTACCTTTCCTTTTAAATTGCTCTCTACCTTATCCGAATAAAGCAAAATATTTAATGATGTTAATATATACGGACTATGTGTTGTAATAATAACCCTGCTCTCTGTGGAATTCAGCATTAATGAAATCAAATCCACCACATTTTTTTGTGCCTCTGGAAATAAATGTGCTTCTGGTTCTTCTATAACTACAAAGCTCTTTCGTTTTTCCAATATAATAATAAATGCAAGCATCAAAATCCATAATACTTCCTGTTGTCCCGATGAACCATACATAAGTTTTACCCAATGTCTTTCATCAAAATATATTTTCTCTCCTTCACTTTCACTCGTATAATCTGCTTTAAAAATTTTTTTAATCAAGTCATATGCTGTTTCTAAAGAATTATTATTAATCTGTCCTTTGACTGTTTTCGTGTAATCTTTCACTATGTCGGGTATCTTACTGCCAAATTTACTTTTCGTATTTCTAATAAGATTAATAAATTCCTGCATGGTCAAATCCATATCTGAAATTGAAAAATCATGTAATTGTTCCGACATCGTTGCTAACAAACTTCTTCCCGCTGGAATATACATAATTTCTGCATCATTTTCAAAAAGTTTATATAATCTTTCTTTAAATTGCTGCTTTAAAAATGCCAGTGCTGTTATATTATCAATTATTGAATTAATCTTACTACTGTTCAACTCATTTAAAAACATTTGTGAGGCTTCACTAATAAGATTATTTAATTCATTCTTTAAATTTGCATCAAATTTAAATCGTATATATCCGTCTTTATTCAGCGTTATTTCTATCTGTTTTTCCCCAAAGATATAATTGATTTTAAATTTTTGCATATGTGTTGTCTTTCCAAAACACCCCATAAACTGTTTAGTCAGATATTTCATATAAATATTAAAATATTCATTCTTATGATTGTCTAAATACTGTTCTCCATCCATTAAAAATTCCAATGTATAATCTCTTATTTTCTGACAAAAATATACTACTTTACATATTGTACTTTTCCCGGATGCCTGTGTTCCTATAAACACCTGCATTTTTTTATCTAAATCAATATCCGCTTCATGAACAGGACCAAATTTGTAAATATGAATTCTATTCATAACTATTCCTCTTTTCTACTAATTTTAAAATCAAAACATACTTTTACTTTTTTAATTATAACCAGTATCTTTAAACTCCACAACTAAATTTTTTCTAATACAATATAGAACTCTCAACATTCATCTTCTGCGTGGTTTCTCTCATAATCAGCCCAAAATATAAATCGCCCCGGCATAGTCGCAAGAAATGCTTTGACTTTTTTACTCGTGTAGACCGTGTAGTTATCTAGAATAACCCGGATAATGTCTCCTTCTGGATACTTTTCATTGAGAAGCTTAAGAAAGTTAATAAAATCATCCGATGTATGTTTATCGCGATCTAATGGAATAGCTTCTAAGCGTGGACGATCTTCATATGAAAGGGTAAGTGTTTTTGCTTTAGCAATGGTATATGTCCTCTGTATTTTTTTGTAAATAGTATGCCACAGGAATAATTATTAGTCCATTTATTTAATTTACGTTATACTAGACTCTCGTCACGTTTCTAAGAATCTAGTTTTCTTCATAATAAAAATTAATTGATTAAGATTTGCATCATCCATTACAATTTTTTAAGTTCATCCATCATTGCCGGACGATTTTTATATTTTGTTTTCCATTCAGCAGATATCTGTTCCACCAATTTTGCCCCGCCCCTTATCTGCTGCATTTGCCGCAGAAGTGAAACAAGCTGCACATAATGTTTTCGGTCGCCTGTACGAACCGCCATTGTTATATATCTGGATTCCTTTAAGCTTATATCCGTCATACCACTGCTTGATTTTTTCATATGGCATATCATACCGGACACATAATTCTTTTACTTCTTCTTTGGTGAATCCGGTAAATTCTGCCAGTTCACGTTGATTTGTCATAGAGTACTCGTCAAACATATTTAATGCTGAATGTTCACCGTATTTCTTAATCGGCAGGATACCTGTCATGTATGCTAACGCAACATAGGCCTTCCCCTTTATAAAAAATCTCAAAAAATCCAGATATTTCTTCTGTTCCTCAACATTATCCGGATATTTTCTGAATATGCAATCCCATTCATCTATGATAATTATAAAGGGCTGTTTCTTTTCACTGTATACAGTTTCAAGAACATCTACAAGGTCGTTCCAGTCAAAGCAGTCAACATCCGAATATTCTTTCTTAATATCCCACAGTAACCTTCTTTGCAGATAGTCTATTAAGTCATCCATTGAATCTGCTCTGCTTAAAAAATCAATCATATTAATATGAATTACATTGTACTTATTAAGATGTTTTTCAAAAGTTTCATCATTTGCAATCTTAAAATTCCTAAACATCTCTCTGGAATCAATATTCTTGCAGTAATACGCAGCCAACATATTTGCAGCCATAGATTTACCAAAACGACGAGGGCGGCTTACACATATATTCTAATTCTCAGTATTCAGCTTACGGTTTGTAAACGCAATCAAACCTGTTTTATCAACATATATCTCCGAATTGACTGCCTTTTTATATTCATCATTCCCCGGATTCAGATATATTCCCATTATCTATGCGCCTCCTTTATACTGTACATGTTACAATTATTCTGCTATTATCATACTATCTAAACAGCTTTCTTTAACAATTATTTTTAGATTATAAAAAATTACCTTATCTACTCTATCACTAAATAAAAATTTAGAATTCCTGCCTTTCATCTTCCATTGTATCTTTAATATACTGATAACACTTGTTTAACTCTCTCAATTCCTCATTTGTTTCATTCCTTATTTTTGTGCATTGCACGAATTCTAGCAATGCCATTTTACTACTAAATTATTTTTATTTCAATAAATATTACTAATGTGTATATTTGTACTTTTTATATAGCATTAAAACAAAATATACAAAAAATACACCTGAATTTTAAATATATACTATCCACTTACCAAACCTTATATTACGAATATGTCTGTAATACCCTTACGCCTTCCTCATAATACTTCTCAAAAATTTCAGAACCATCATTATCTTGATTCATTTGATAAGAAGAATATTCTATAGCCAAAGCTATATCATCTTTTTCCAAATTTAATTTCAGTTCTTCTTTAATCCAATTGCTATCTTCAAAGCACAGTATCATATTTTCATCAATGAACTTTTGACTCAGCCTATATATATTGGCTGAATACCCTTTATATTCCTCCAACTGTTGTTTTGACATATATATGTATGCCTTAGAAAATGGAACATCTTTAATATAATTTGTTATCTTAGGTTTAAGGGCTGGATGATAACCTATTCCTTCAAAAATATAAAATACATTATCATCTAACATCTGCTCTGGCTTAATATTAATATTTCTATTGGTCCAAATTCGAACAATTTTTATCTCCGCTTTACTTTGCATGGAATTTGACATCTTATAAAAATCATTCACTTCGCAACGTACTTTTTTAGAGTACAATTCTTTTTCTAATCTTTTCAAAAAGAATAAATTGAATAACACATATCCATTTTTTCCAAACATTATTTTCTGGTTATAATAATTGTCAATATTAAACTGGCTTGATACCATTTGAATACTTGTAAATAAATCATTTTGTTTACCTATTTCTCATTCCTTTAGATAACTATAAAACAACGAAGCCCGTTAGCCCTTGTGGTTAGCGGGTTTTCGCTGTTCTGTACTTGTTGCAAAATCCGCTTCGGTCAAATCTCGGTCAAATAATTTTCTAAAGAAATGTTGCACCTTTTCTATTCTCTTTCTTATTCTTGTTCTGATTATATGATTTCCTTATACAAATTCTGTAATTTATCCATTTCCGATTTTGCTTTATCATCTGTGACGTGCGTATACAAATCCAGTGTGATTGCTATGGAATAATGTCCGAGGAATCCTTGTACTACCTTTGCGTCAATCCCGGCTTCAAAACAACGCGTTGCAAAAGTATGACGAAGTGCATGTGGATAAAAATGCGGAATCGGTATAAACACTGTCTTGTTTTTCTCTGCCTGCTTTTTTCGTTCCTTATTGATAGATTTTTCTATCCAGTCTAACGTCACTTGAAAGGTGTGTTCTGTAATCGGTTTTCCGTTCTTTCCAACAAACACAAGATTTTCAAATCCCTCTAATGGTTGCCATTCACTAGCTGACAACTGCATTTCTTTCAACTGAATCCACTGACGTTTTAAAGCCTTATACACACTGTCCTGCATGGGAATCGTCCGTATACTGTTCTTTGTCTTTGGTGTCTGGTACTTGAATACATACTTCTTTGTTTCCTTATCTTTGATATACACCAACGTTTTATTTACAGAAATTTCCCGTTTCCGAAAATCTACATCATCCCATGTAAGCCCAAGCAGTTCTCCGCCACGCATTCCCGTTCCGAGTGCTACCTGTATGAGATTCTCGTGTATTCTCTCCTTTGCGTGTTCCAATACTTCCCGTTGTTCTTTCACAGTCAGTACCCGTATCTGTTTTGTCTTTGTTTTGGGAACTTCCACTCCTGCACATGGGTTGAATGTAAGAATCCTGTTATGCACTGCATATTTGAACATAGCATTGAGAATATTATACACATCCCGTATAGTCTTTGTGCTGTAATCATCATCTGCCATATTCTGAAGCAGACGTTCCAAAATAATCGGATTAAAATCTGCCACACGTTGTTTTCCTATCTGCTTCTTTATGTAACGTCTGTAAAAATCATCATAACGTACTTGTGTACTCTCCTTGATAGTCCGCTTCTTATGGGTATTCAGCCAGATATCAAACCATGTATCCAGAGTGATATTATCGCCCTTTCCTTTCAACCCATGCTTGACTTCATAGCGTAAATCTTCCATTTCTTGAACTAACTTTTTTAAGTCCGCATTATCTTTTGTATACGTTTCTCCTTTGTAATAAAACCGCCCTCTGTAAATTCCGCTTTTTCTCTGCATAATTCCCGGCGGTAATGGATTTCCTTTTAAGTCCTTGCCCAATCTGCACGCTCCTTTCCGTGCAAGGACTATCAGAACTGGTCTGACAGTATTATATGCTTATTTGTGTTTATACTGCAATTACTTCATATTTATTTTTCAGATTATGCCCTTCGTTTTTCTTCAAAAACTGGTCTAAAACCTCAGAGCGTATAAGAATCTTATTTCCAATCCTTATGACCGGAATCTTCTGCCATGTAATCAGCTTTCGCAGATTATTTCTTCCAATTCCCGTATACTCTGACGCTTCATTCACTGTAAGGGCTTTCTTTGTCTGTATCGTTTTCTGTGTATGTTCTGTCAAAGATTCTCCTTTCTTCTTCCCTCAAAAGGAAAGATTTTTTATAGTCCTCATATATGCGTTGTTGTTCTTCGTTCATCTGCCCCCGTTCTATTAGCTGGCGGATATAATCTCTGTTATCCAGTTTTCCGATTTTATCCATTAGCTTTAAAGAGGGCGAAACTGCTACGTTCAGCCACTGCCATGTTCGTTCCAGTGTCTTTTTCTCTGGATTCATGGTCAACTTTATCTTCCCTACATCCTGCATGAGTTCTTCCCACGGGGGATAAGTAGGATAAAGCCGTTTTCTTGTAACCGTGCTGTTTTCCGGCTTCTGTAAAAACCGCACTTTCTCGTTTAATACAGACAACGCAATCCGTGCCACATCCCTGTCTTTCAGAAGTTCTTCTACTAATCTGACCGCTTTTTTGTGCCGGAATCGAAGTTCATATCTGTTCCAGTCCGGGTTGAGTTCTTTTCCGAACTTTTCTGCCTGTTCATATCCCTTTTCATAGAATGTAATCCGAAAATCACTGTGTTTACTGCCGAGATATAGTGTTTTTCCCTGCGCTTCTATTTCATCCTCTTTCAGTCTATCAGAACGATTCTCTGCTGTATCACGCAACTGACTAGATATCAGCCCCTCGTTTTTCAGACGAATCAATTCCGGGATAGACAGATAAGGCTTTGTATCGTCGATTGCCAAGTCTATCCTCGGAAAATTCACCGGGTATCTGCAAACTCTTTCCAGAAAATCAAACCATGTTTCCTTATTCATCATAAGGAAATTTTCATAATTCCTGCACCCCGAACCACTCATAAGAATCTGAAATCCCTCATACTGTGCATTTCCTGTCGGTTTCAGAATCTTGATATTGTCAAATCTTGCTATCAGTTCGTGTCCAGCAATTCCTTTTTCCTTACCATGCAGTTCCATAAAACTCAGTGGAATCCGCAAGATATCTTCTATGATTATGAACACGTCTACACCTTTGACAGTAATCTGACACCAGTCAATCAGTGCTGTCAAATCTTCTTTCTGACGAGTTACCCCCCTGTTAGTATAGGGGGGTTCTGAAATTTTCATTACCTCTGTTATCATCATCCCTGCCTTTCGTAGTATGCCGTGGCTTTCGCCACGTTCCCGGAACTTCCTCTACTCTCTTTGCTCCTTTCACGCTGTACGGAGCAGTCCGCAGAGAATTTCCGGGAACAGTCTCTACACGTTTCCTTTTCCGGTAACAACACGGATACCCTTGCAGGAGATTCTGTCCACCAATACCGGGAAGTTTCCTCTCTGCACATAAGGGGCATATACCGCTTCTTCTAGTTCTACCACTGTGTAAGGCTCTACCTTTGGAAGTTCTGTTGCTTCCAGACGGATATCTACGCTGTTTCCAAGTTTCATGCTTCCGAGGTGAAGTTTCAATGCTTCCACTTCCTCGGTTTTCTTCCGGGTTTCCTTATCATACTTGTAGCAGTAGTCTGCTCCCATGTAACGGAGTTCCCCGAACGCTTCTCTGACCTGTTCTTTTGTCAATGTAATCTGCATGCTACATTTCTCCTTTTTTGAAATCATGGTGAATGAGTGTCTGGTAAGTGTGACAAGTCCTTTTCATATCCACGTCTATATTTATTTCATTACTTTTCTCCTTACCTCTTAACCTCATCATAGACCTGTTTTTTCTTCTTGTCAACAATTATTTTACTTTTTCCCTTACTTTTTATTTTTGTATTTCAAACGCTTAACTATATCTTTTTATAACTTATTATAATTTTACCCTTACATTTATCCTTATCTTGTGTTATGATGAAAACAGAAACGAGGTGTGCATATGTTTGTGAATAAAGAAGCAGTAGGAAAACGAATTTTACAGATACGCAAGAAATACGGTTACAGTATGCAGAAGTTTGGGGAAATCATAGATAATGCCCCGAAAGGCTCTGTAAACAGTTGGGAAAAGGGTGTGAATCTTCCCAATGAGAAACGCTTGAAGCAGATTGCCACGTTGGGCAATATGACGCTGAATGAACTTCTGTATGGTTCATTTAAAGAATATGTAGATATGCTTATCACAGAAAAACTGGGGATTGAACTGCCGGAAGAATTTACCAGAACTTTCTATTCTCTTTTAGAGCAGAACGGATTTACCTACGGGGATGATATCGAGATTGTCCGGCTTGTAAACGGCTTTCTGACTTATCATAACCTTACAACAAAAGAAACCGCCATTTTCTATCAGCCAACTGCATACTCCGGCGATTATTTTGACGGTATCATACAAAAAGCGGATTCTTCCGTTCTGGTCTGCCGGGCATATGCAGATAAGGCAAACAACACCTTACATATCATTCCGGCTTTTGAGAATGGACAGACTGAGGAAGTAGCAGACTTCTTTCATGCACTGAAAAGCATAACCGCTCCACACAACAACAATTATTTCACTTCCGGCTTTCTGACACTCGGACTGGCATTGAGAGATTCCAAAGTAATTATCTATGGAATTGATGAAAAACAGGGAACAGCACAGGTAATCCCTTACGAATATGATTGCGAATCAGACGCTTATATCCAGAATGAACATCTGTCATATACCAGACAGGATAGCTTTTTCCGAGAAGCCACGAAAGAAGCGGTCTATCGGAAAATGCAATCCGACAGAAGTAACCCATAAGATAAACAAGAGGACTTGCAAGGTTTGTGACCTTTCAAGTCCTCTTATGTATCATGATGGTATTGGCTGTGTCCGTTCCGTAAAGGACTGCCCTACGGCGTCTCGGCTTCGCCTTGTTCCTTTACCTCACTAATAATAATGTTCTGATAGCAGAACTCTTACTTATACTTTTATCTTACTATTCTTTCAATTTTTACCGTTTCACCATCAATATTATACTTAAAAAAATAAAATTTAATAACATTTCCTTCTGATACTTGTTCTAGATCACCTTTACACTTAGTACAATCTAAACTAACTTTTGTCGTATCAAAAAATAGACTACTTTCTTCCTTCTCATTTAGTTCTATTAAAAGTGTATCAAAAGTTTTCTCTACAACAACCCCACTCAAATGAAACCAATGAGAATTATCATCTCCACTAGAACGCAACTCCATATTTTGACGATTCTCCTTAAAAACATTTCCTTTTACGCCAAGCACAATTAATACTATTGCAAGCAAAAGTATGATTAACAAAATCAATCGTTTCTTATCCATTAAATGTAGTCCCCGATATGTCTGTCCAACTATCAAAATCAAAATTCAAATAACGTACTGTATCCCCCCATCCATCAAATACCATCAATGTATGTACTGTATTTCCAGAATTATATGCTCGCAAAGTTGCATATCCCTCTGCTGCCATTGAATGCCCCGCACGTTCTCCAGTATCACTGCTAATTATACCACAATGGACAACTGCTATATCTCCTCTATCAATGCAATTAGTGAAAAAATTATAATTGGGACTATAGTCAGTATTTTGTGTTACAGAAACATTCTTTCCAGCACAAAAGTCCACAAATCCAGGTCCAATATTGCCAATAGTTGTTGAACCATATGTTATTCCTCCACTCTCCGATGAAACTGTCGTTCCTGTTGAATCCCAAATATCCATATAATCACCTGCAATATCTGTATAATCAACAGCATTATAATATGCACCACATGCTAATAATGCACTAACTGCACATGCATAATGTCCTGTTACACTTTCTATATACGGCTCATTAAAGGAAATAAATTCTTGAAGATGATTTGTTGAAACAAGCGTGTAGTTTTCATAAACTTCATCAATATCTAGCAAAACCTCATCCCAAGTAGCTGGGTCTTTTCCCCTACTCTCATTCAAGGACAGTACTGTTTTTTCTAATGTTTCACCATAATTCGTTCTAATCTTTCCCAAATTATCAACAATACCATATTCAAACGGAGCTATTTTATATATTTCAGAGGTATTTGCTTTTTCACTAAATACATTTGCTTCACTTTGATAAATCACCTCATATGGATTTGCTGAATTATTACCAAATGAGTATTCTGATATCAAAGATTCACACGTAGTATCAAAAACTACATATCCATATGGTTTGTTTTCTAAATTGTAATTTACAATATATCCAATAGCTTGACCTGTTGTATCATAAAATTTTCTCGGATTATTAGCAACAATATTGCTATTTTCTCCTATTCCCTTTGCAAAACGTTCTGCCATCTGTATCGCCAAATCATCCGTAACATTTACAACAGAAGTATTCTCCGATGCATGGACAGGAACTATTGACATAATAGTCAATATAAAGATTGTCAAAAGTGAAGCAAATCGTTTAAAAATTTTTCTCATAAATATCCTTCCTCCTTAGATTATATATTTACTTTAATATTATATCTTATTCCCTATTTTGTCTATATTTTTTTATGTTTATTTCAAATATTTCATTCTATTTTATATTTATCAAACTATTTTCAAACAAATCCAAACAAAGAATCTCGGGGCAAATTTCGGTCAAATCAGGATAAATAAATATAACACTTTATATGTAAGTCAATTTTAAAAAAGCCTGTAATTCCGGGCTTTACAACACTTTGTAACACAATATAAACCAGTTCGATAATCCCTCTATACTTTTGGATAAAATTTTGTAGCAATACCGTTTCCAATTCTTCAATAAAAGGTAAATTTCCATTAACTTCATCCCGACTTAAATTTAACTCTAATTCTCCTTTCCTATCTATTACATAAACCGTTGGCCACAATTTTACAATCGAATTTTTATTTTTTTCATCATATTTTTTAGGTATCACAATTCCATTACACACAAGATTCGGATTATATTTTACTATACTATTATCATTCCGCCCTTGTAAATTCATTACAGGTATTTTATATTCATAACTCCAATACACTTTCAAATTTGAATTGTTTAAATCTAACTTTTTCCACGTACTTCCGTTCTCATTTTTACCTAATTTTATTAAATTTCGTCGTTCCATTGTTTCATTCATAATATTTATATTCAAACTAATATCATCAGATATATACCATTGTCCGATTACCAGATTTTTTACATTTATATCATCTTTCAACTTTATCTCTATTATCGTTCCATAAAAATCACCTTGATCATTTTTATTTATTTCTATTAATTGCGTATCTCTTTCCGTTTGAAAATCATACTCTACTTTCTCAGCAACATTACATGTTTTAACATTTAAAACATCTCCCAATAAATAACTTGATAAAATACCCACACCAAATTTTCCATTTTTTTCTGCAGGTTCATCTTGTTCATTTTTATATTCTTTTAAATCATTCCACTCATTACTATCTCTAAACTTTGAACCTATATTTAAAAAGTGATTTTTTATTACATCTAAGCTCATTCCTATACCATTATCAACTATTTTCAAATATCTACTTTCTTGGCCTTCCTTTTCCCTTTTCTCAATAATGATTTTGACTTCCGGGTTGTAGTCTTCTTCACAGTATAGCGCTTGTCTTGTTTTACATGCATCTGTTGCATTTTGAATCAATTCTCTTATTCCATATGAAGCACTATTCCCATATAACGGCTCTATAAGCAAATCTACTAATCGTATATCAAAATGAAATTTTAATCTCTCAGGCACATAATCGGACCGCTGCTGCCATTTTTTTTCTAAAATGTTAGATGTCACACGACGAATAGATAATTTAAATTCTGATACTTCATAAACTTCGCCTAACACTGCCCATGATGAATCTAATTCCCATTGAATACATTTCAACAACTCTACTAGTTCAATAAATATTTTGCAGTCATTTGGATTTGCCTCAATATATATAGCTTCTGGATTTCCATATATTCGCTGAGAGTATTCTACACTTTTATGTTTTAAATACTCTGTTTTAGACTTATTACTATAGAACTCCAGCAAATTCAAGCGATATGGATTAATTCTATCATCTGTTATATGCAAATAATCTGCGATTCTAACAACACACATTAAATAAACAACATGGCAATCATATGGTGTCTTCCATATCATTCCATATTGTTCCTGCAAATACGAAAGCATCACCCGTAAATTTTCACCATGGCTTCGTGCAACAATTCCGCTCAGCTTATAGAAATATTCATTGCTCTTTTCATTATATCTTTCAACATTTGCATTATTATCGTTATCAAATATCGGAAATCCCTGAGTTGCTATAATATTAGCTATCATTGGATGATATTCCCGTATAAACTCAGCGCAACAATCTATATATTGTTTTATAATATCCTCATCTATTTCCCTTAATTCGATTAACTCATTGCTAATTTTATTTTTTTCTATATACTCTTTCCATAAATCAACAAAACTTTTCCCCAACAAATCATCCTTTGGATTTAATTCATACATTGATTTTAAAGACTTAAAAGTTATATGCATTCCCAAATCATGAAATAATATACTCAAACAAAGAACAAAAATATCATTTGAATTTAATCGTTCAAATGTATCATTTGGAATTATATTATTAGCTGTTTCAAGCACATACTGGATATGCTTAAATGAATGATCTGTATATTCTGGGAAAAAATACATTTCAGAATTTGCAAATTTTCCATATTTTTTATATACCACTTTACATTCCGCGCATAAATCCTCTCCCATTTTTTCTTCAAATTTTTTTGGTAATCTAATCTCCATTTGTTTTCTCCTATCCCATATTTATTGAACTTATCCACATTAAAATCGTCCTATTTTTAATCTTTTATCATTTTTTATCTAAATCAATATCCGCTTCATGAATAGGAGCAAATTTGTAAATATGAACTCTATTCCTAACTGCTTTCCTTTTCAACTAAGTTTAGTTTCTAAATTCATCGTCATTAAACATTATACCTACCCTGTCGAGACATCAATAACCACAAATACTGTTGTTACAAACATACCACATCCCTTCCCTATACTTTACACACCTTTTTCTAATACAATATAGAACAATCACCATTCATCTTCTGCGTGCTTTCTCTCATAATCAGCCCAACGTTTATAATCATCACTGATTGCAAAATATATTTCTGCTGTATACGGATATTGCTCTTGTAATGCTTCCGCATTCTTTTGATATTTTTGATATAAAATCAATTCCGATTTGCCCGCATCAACTGTATGAACACCACGTTTATTTTCTTCTTCCATTACATAAGATTTTTTTAATGAATCTGTATAATATTCTTCTATAATCATGCGCACAGCCTCACATGGAGCATATCCGTCTTTCCCATCTGGAGAATATGCCAATAAACATCCCAACAAACTTCCAAACAATCTTTCCTGCTTTTGATTTATCAATAATTCTCTAAACTTTTCTATCCAATTTTTCAGATTTTCATATACAACCACTCCATCTTTTTCTGCCGGACAAAATTTTACTTTATCAAATCCTGAATAAACCATATTAAATAGCTCCCTCTTTTCCTCATTAACTTCTTCATTGTCTTCCGTCTTATATATAATATTAATCAATACTGCATAAAAATAGGGTTCCTCTTTCATAACCTTTTGCATACATTTCATATCTTCCCATTCAAGTACATTCACGCATGTCCATTCTAACAACGCCAGTTCAACACATTTCTCCGTATCTAATATAAATGCCTGTTGTAATTTTCCAAGAACCTCTGTAAGATAATAATCTGCCATATCATCTGAATTATCTGCTCGCAAATCTGGTATTTCAAGTATAGCTTCATATAATTCACAAATATATATTTTGTCTTTTATATCATACATTAATTCTAAATATGTATTCAATGTACCGTATTTTCTACATTCATTTAATGCCCACAAAAAAGTATCATGCTCTGCTTTATCTGACACTCTTAATCGTAATTTTCTGCTCCAGTACATTTTCTTAATCTCTTCACTCTCCATAGCAATACTCGCCTCTTTATAATCTTCTATGCTTTCCAATGAAATCAAATTCATCAAAAGATTTTTATTATTAGATATAACTTTTAATCTTTCTATAATCTTTTTTAAATCTACGCTCCCTCTTCTATATAAAAAACTTATATAATCATATACATACTTGCCTTCAGTATCGTTTTCCATAAGTGCATAAAATGTCTTTTCATCGAACACCCCATTACAATAAAACTGTGCAAGGACTTCGCCTAACATCTCACACTTTTGATTTACAGCTAATTGAATCAACTTATCTATCGAATATTCTTTTTTATTAAACTCTTTAAATCTTGCTTTAATTTCTTTCTCTCTTAATATATAATTTCTTTCATGTAAATTTTTGTTTTCTTCCCTTGAAAATGGGATGGGATGTAATAAAGGAAACTCATGTCCTGGCGAAAAAACATATAAATAGTCATATATTTTTTTAGATACAATAATTCTATCCATTACATCTTCATATCTACACAATATTTCTTCGGAGATACTCCTCTCTGTATTACCAGCATACCTATACCAAAATATTTTATATCTGATTTTATTTTTGACTTTTATTTTATCCTTATCGCTCATTTTCTTACAGTCCGCTACTAATTTTTCCAATACTTCTTTCTGAATTTCCATATCATATGCACTTATATAGTCAATTATTTTAATCCACCTATCTGTATCCATACATACTGCTTCAACACACATACGTAAATATTCAATGTATGTTTTCCCTACTTCATATTTATATAAAATTTCCGGTTCATCTATCTTTCTATACTTAGGGGTACTTAATGGTAAACATATTGATTTTGTTCCTTCCGGCAGCTTGGACACAATAATATCCCAAGCGTTTGGATATCTTTTAATTGCCGTTCTTGCCAGTTCAATTTTTTTGTCAACTGATAATACACTTACATTAATCCATGCACAAAATACCTTATCCAATACTCCTCTTGGACTATTACTTATATTATACTTAACATTATATGAATCCATTTTCCACAGCCATTGCAAAGCTCTTACAACATATTTTTTCTGCTGAATTAATTGCTCAACTGCCCATAAAATATTAATATAATAATGCTGACCTGTCATAACATCCCTACTCCCACTATTGGCTTCAAATAGCAGGCACAGCCCCTGTGGTTTTTCCAACTCCATTTCTAATTTTCTTAAAACGCTTTCTTGCGATGCCTCACATAACTCCATAAAATACTGTGAAATATATCCCCATCTTTCTTTGCTGTTAATTGTATCCAATACTTTTGAAACAATATCATCTATTTGTTTTTGATTTTCTTCATGTCCTCTATAATACGCACGCATAATAAGCGTTCTAATCATCCCCTTCTTTAATACTGGAGACCACTCCGGTTTTTTGGCATAAATTCTTGCTTCAAAATGCTTTTCAAATGGATACTCAAAAATAGGCTCTGACTCAATCACAACTTCATAAAATAACTTTATAAATTTATCCCATATTTCATCTGTTATATAAATATCCAGTTCTTCCCATGCATCCTCTACACTGGCAAGCTGCATATTTTTTCCCCTGTAACTATTATTGAATACTATATACGGATTTTCTCTATGCAAATATTTTTCCAGTTCTTTTTTACAATCAGAATATGTCTTTCCTGACAGTTCTTCAAAAATCAGAATATCCCCCGCTGCTTCAGTCCATTTACCACACAAAAGCGCTGCCATAACTGCTTCTGAATGACACTCTGCCCAATCCGGTCTGCCATACATTGCACCATTTAAAAGCCTTTTCTTTAATGGCACATACAAACCATGTGTAGCCTCTGCCATATTATATGCTTCTTTTGTATCTATTCCGATTTCTTCCAGTGAATTTATAATATCGCTTTGAGTTCTCTTTCTTAAAATTAATTTATTCCTTGTATAGCATGGTTCTTCTTCACCATATACAAAAATGTTGGTATTATTAGGAATTGCTATAATTTTTTCTGCATAGAAAAATGGAATCAAAATATTTCCTGACAAATTTAATTTTTGTAATTTATTCCAATCTTCTTCCGATTTAATAATTAAAGTTACTCTATCTGGATTTTTTTCCTTCAATTCGTTTAAAATTCGATAGGTCGTCTCTTCCCTTGATTTTCCTTCTATATATATTGTTACATCATTTATAGCATTTTGAAATTTCACCTCAAATTGCTCATCATCAAGCTTAAAAAAGCCCAAGCCCATTCCTTTGTACTTAGATTCTCTTCTAATCTGATCATCAATATCTTCTATTGAATAGATTACCACATCTTCTCTTTTTAAGTCTTCTATCTGATTTAACACTAATTCTAATTTTGATTCTATTGCATTAAAATATTCTGTATTTTCTCTTTTCATATTCCCTAAAAATATTTCTAATGCTTTATCCGAATTATTTTTCTCTAAATAAGATATAATCACCTGCATGAAATGATGAATATATGTTTCTGTCTGCATTAATGGAATTTCATAGCTAACCAGCAAATCGTATAATTCTTTATGTAATAATTGCGAGAAATCATATCCTCTCTTATCCTGTAAATTTTTTGCTATGCGGTTCAGATTATCTTTTGAAAATACTGCATACAAATCATGCTCAAACTTCGCCGAAATGTCAGGGCTATTTACAAAAAAATCTCCTGTACTAACAAATAACTGCTGCCATTGATGATTTTCTTTTACACTCTCTATTTTTTCCTTTATACCGTTGAGCAGCAAATCAGCTATTGTATCTTTTATTTTCTCTTTCATAATTCCTCCTGTATAACAGCGTGTCTAACATTAAATTTCAAGAAATTTATACTTGTTATTATTTTTCATACATATATATTAAAAATGTTTTCAAAACATTGTTGTATCTATATTTTTCATACTGTATTTTTCTATAAAAAAATATATTTGTTAATATTAATAACAACATGTTTTCAATTATGTAAAATTCATAATGATATCTATACTTACAAATCATAACCAAATTCAAAAAAATTGTTAGCATACATCCTAAAGCTAAAGAACGACTCATCTCCGAAATAACCAGCATTTTATCTGATTTATATGTCAAATGATTCTTTTCCACTAAAATTAAACAATATGAAAATATACTCGCATTTAGCTGCTTGGAATTTTCTATATTTCCATCATTCATCTTGTATTTTTTAATTATATATTTTTTAATTTTTAAAACTTCATTATATGACAATTCATCATTCAATACTTTATTATACTTACTATTTAATAATATTATTTCTCTTGGGTGTCCACCATATATATGCTTATACATAATTTTTTCATCTAAAACATTCCCTATCTGCTGCATAACCACTCCACATAAATAACTCATTATAATAAATACTGTATATTTTTCACTTCCAAAGGTATTCCATATTTCATAATATTCATATGATAAAGAAATACCAAATAAAATTGAAATAATAACTCCAGGAATCAGCATCGTAAACAAGTCGAAAATGTTAAACTTTTCAATTATACCATCCATGATTTTCTCCTTTTAATTCATTTACTTTTTCATATTAAATAAACATACCAATATTATAAACCTCCTCATATATCCACTTCTTATCATTGAATTATCATTTTATTTATAATATATATTATAATACATACCGCCTCAAATGAAAACTCATCTTTCCCCACTCCCCTCTTGCAAATCCCCGCCCCTTCCCTTACAATTAATGAAGATAAAGTATCAAACCCAATGATGCCCTACAGCATCTTATTATCTAAAGGAACGGAGATTTTCATGAATTTACTGATTTTTGAGTATGAACATATGGCAATTGAAGATTTGCGCGAAGCGCTGACAAATCTCGGACATACATATACTGTTATTACAGACGAAAATATTTATAACCATGTCGATGAAGCTTTTGATGCACGCTTTGACAAGATGATTGAAAGTGCTTCTTATGATGCTGTTTTTACATTTAATTACTTTCCGGTTATTTCTAACTGCTGTAAAAAGCACAATATACCTTATATAGCCTTCGTATATGATTCGCCGCTCGTTTCGCTGTATTCATATACCATTATCAATCCCTGCAATTATGTATTTTTATTTGACCAGCAGACTTATCTGGAGCTTAAAAAGGAAAATATCCAAACTGTTTATTATATGCCGCTTGCCGTCAATACCAGCCGGCTGGATAAGATGACCGTTTCTGCTGTTTCTGCTTCCCGGCATCCGCTGGATTTTTACCAGAGCGATATTTCTTTTGTTGGTACTATGTATAATGAAGTCCACAACCTGTTTGACCGCATGGAGCATTTATCTGATTACACAAAAGGCTATTTACAGGGGATTATGCAGGCACAGATGAAAGTGTACGGATATTATTTTATTGAAGAACTCTTATCCAAAGAAATTATTGAAGATATGCAGCACTCCCTGCCGCTGCAACCGGGAAATGACAGCGTTGAATCTACAGAATGGCTCTTTGCCCATTATGTAATTGCCCGTAAAATTGCGAACTTAGAGCGTACTGCGCTTTTAAAAGCTGTTTCTGAACATTTTAATACAAAACTTTACACTCCGAACCCTACACCAGAACTTTCGCAGATTCACAATATGGGTTCTGTGGATTACCAGCACCAGATGCCGTATGTTTTTAAAAATTCGGCTATCAACTTAAACATTTCCCTGCGCAGTATCCGAAGCGGTATTCCGCTCCGATGTTTCGACATTATGGGATGTGGCGGATTTTTACTTTCCAATTATCAGGGGGATTTTTATGAACATTTTGTTCCCGGCGAAGACCTTGTGCTTTTTGAATCGCAGGAGGATTTTTTGAATAAATGTGATTACTATTTAAAGCACGACAATGAACGCCGCCAGATTGCCGCCAACGCCTATGGCAAAGTAAAAGAATTCCATACGTATGAAGTACGGCTGAAAGAAATTTTCGAGGTGGTGTTTGCATAAAACAAAATAAACAAACCTAAATAAGCAGCCAACGGGTTCTTTATCACCAATTGGCTACTATCATTTTGTAATTATAACTGCGGAACTCCCTGATTAAACACAATATCAAACATCTGCTGTAATCGAACTTCATATGTATGATATTCTTTTACTTTATTGTAACCATTAATGGCAATCTGCTTTCTTTCCGACTCGTGTCTTAAATAATATGCGCACTTTTTTAATAAATCATCTACTGATTCATATAACACCAAATCCTGTCCCGGAATAAAATGTTCATAAAAATCTGATTGATAATTAGAAAGCAGAAATCCTCCGGCACCCATTATATCTAAGCATCGTAATGGAATTCCCGTTCTTATACTTCTCAATGATATATTTAAATTAATTTCTGATAAATGAAATACACATGGCATCATATTATAATAATCCACCGGTCCCATATTCTGTATATCAGACAATTCTGGTGTCTGATTTCTGGTAAAAAGTTTTGTTTTAAAGTTTTTTGATACCTGCTTTAAAATAGACGTTCTTTCTAAATTTGCCATTTTCCTTGCTATAACATAGTAAGCAAACAGCCAGTCCTCTGTTTCAACTCCATATTTTCCCGGTTTAAGCGGCAATGCTTTTTTCATATCATTTAAAATGTCAGGTTTTAATAACTGCTGTATAAAATACTCTCCATAAACCTTCATTTGTGCCTGCATAATTCCATCCAGATATCCCTTTGTATAAGCTGAAATATCTTTCATTCGTTCAAAAAAATTATGCTTTTCATTATACATTGAACCTACAAAAGACACCTCAGAAGAATAAAACTTTTTCTCTTCTGGAGTTATAGTCGTCATCATTGAATCCAAACGTGAAACATTCACTGCCAGCGGCATATAATAAACCGTATTAATATTCTCTTTCTTAAAATCCAAATACACAGATTTATCAAATAAAAATACATAATTGCATGGATTTATTATTGTATATGAATATAATGCGACCAACGGACTATCATATACATGTGAAATATAAGGTATGTGATGACGATTACAACAATTTGATATAATCGGAAGATAATTGAATGTAAACACACAATCATACTTTGAGACCGTTTCAAGTTTTGTGTAAACGTTAAAAACTGATATAAGATTTGTGA
>ERZ791809.790-NODE-790-length-20152-cov-2.702443_pt1 | contig 20152 bp, 17 predicted proteins | sample MGYA00509946_ERZ791809 | MGnify/ENA primary metagenome ERZ791809 (study PRJEB30046, sample SAMN00791993) | human gut metagenome | study: EMG produced TPA metagenomics assembly of the A metagenome-wide association study of gut microbiota in type 2...
TGCCAAGAGCGATCCGGTGACCGCACTTCGAACAGAATAGAAAAGAAAAAAACAGTCTATACAATCTGAAAAGCGTATGGACTGTTTTTTTATCTTTATTTTTTTGTAAGGTATTTTGTTAAAGTCCGTAGTAGTAATAATGTTTCTTCTTGATGTTGAAAGTCAAGTTTGCTAAACGTAGAAAGAAGAGAAATTTCTTTTTTCGAAAGTAAAAGAGAAGGAGCAGAAGTGCTAATTTCTAAGACTTCATCTGCCGAAAGTCCATACAAATTAATCAGTGTTGCAAATGTTTGAAGATCTGGTTCAGCAACATTATTTTCATAACCGGAAAGGGATTTTTTATTGATACCAGTTAGTTCCATCACTTGTTTCTGAGTGAATTCTTTGTTTTCTCGTGCATTTTTTAAGACAGCGCCAATATCCTTCATATGCCTAAAAACTCCTTTTTATCATTATATTAAGGTAAAGGAATTCTTAAACACCAAAAAGTCTTAAAAATAACGATAAAAATATTGACGTCTTAGAATATAAGACATATAATGGAAATGCTAGGATAGGCATGCAATGGGATAAGGCAGAAATTAAATAAACGAAAGTGAGGAAAAAACAAGTATGAAGAACAAAGTTCTTAAACAAATGCTTGCGTTTTCTCTGGCTGTCGCTCTTGTAGGGGGGAATTCAGTAGCAACTTTTGCTGCTGAGCCAACTAACGGAACAGAGTCAAGTACAAATACGCAAGCAGCAACAGATGCAACCGCTGAAAAAGTTGCGGTAGTTCATTTCAACATTCAGAATGGTAAATTTGATAATGGCAAAAACTATGCAAACCGTCAGCTGAAAGCAGGAGAAGAGAAGGATTTACCAGAAGTTACTGTAGATGACGGATATGAGTTCTTAGGTTGGAAGGTATCAGGAAAAAGTGAAACAACTTGGAAAGCAAGTAAAAAAAGTTTTACTTTCGAAGAAGCAAATGCAAACTTCTACCCAGCTACAGCGACAGAAGGCAATACTACAGTTGAAGCAATAGTAGAGAAGGTAGAGAAGAAAAAAACAGCTCATATCACATTTAATGTTGATTCGGAAAAGGGTAAATTTACAGATCCAGCGAACGCTGAGTATGTAACATTTGAAGATGATGAGTATTCAGAGACACAGTATGATGTTCCAAAAGTAGAAGGAATCAATGGATATACATTCACTGGTTGGAAATTATCTGGAGCAACAGATGGTAGTTGGGATGCAGATGCAAAGACATTTGGAATTACAGGACTTGCTCATTATGCCAAAGGAAGTAATGACGGATATGCTACATTGGAAGCTCAGTTTAAGAAAGAAGCTAAGAAAGCTGATGCTGTTTTGCGTGTTCATTATGTAGATGAGAACGGTACACCATTAGATGGATCACAGTATATTGTTTCATTAACAAAGAATGGAACAGTAGGTGAAAAAGCAACATTTGCTCCAACATCATTTAAAGCTCCAGAAGGCTATGAATTAGTTGGTGATGACATAACTGACGTGGAAGTAGCATATGGAGAAGACAAAGATGTTAATGTAAAAGTAAAAGCTATCAAAGAAGAAAAAGAAGCAAGAGATGTAATTGTAAACTTCAATGTCGCTCCAGAAGAGGGACAGTTTAAAGATCCGGCAGGGGCAAAAGTTGTTACATTTACAATTAAAGAAGATTCAGCAGATCAGTTCCTTGTACCTACAGTAGAGGCTAAAGAAGGTTACGAGTTTACAGGTTGGTTAGTAAACGGAAAAGAAGAAGGTTTCTGGAGTGCAGATGCAAAGACATTTGGAATCACAGGACTTGCTCATTTCCCAGAAGGAGATGACAAAGGATATATTGTTGTAACAGCTCAGTTCAAAAAAGCTGAGGTAGCTAAGAGAAGCGTAACAATTAATGTTGCAATCGATCCTGAAAAAGGCGAATTCGTAGGAAGAGATGATAAGTATGCTACAATCACTTATACAGATCTTGATGAGTTTGCTGAGGCACCAATTATTTTACCAAAAGTAAAGGCTAATGATGGATACAGACTTGCAGGATGGACAGTAGAAGGAAAAGAGTCAATCAAACTTGATGCAAATGCAACAACTTTAGAATTTGCAGGCCTTGCGCACTTTAACGACGGAGAAAATGTTGGATACATTTCTGTAGAGCCAGTTTTCGAAGAAGTTAAGGAAGAAAAAGCAGCAGTAGTTAATGCAAATGTAGTTGTAGATCCTGAAAAAGGTGAGTTTGAAGGATATGACGGAGCAACAAAGCTCGAGAACAATAACCTTCAGGAAGCTGATTATACACTTGGATTCCTTCCAACTGTAACAGCAAAAGAAGGATATACATGGACAGGCTGGGAAGTAACAAATAAAGCAGGTGAAGTAGTATACTCATTAGACACAAACACAAGCTCTATTGCGTTCCCATATGGAGTAGAAGATGACTACACAGTAACAGCTACATTTACAAAAGATGAGACTCCAGTTGATCCGGTAGATCCAGTTGAGCCAACAGAGCCAACTCAGCCGACAGAGCCAACTCAGCCAGCTCAGCCAGCTACACCTTCTACAGACAATACAGTAAACAATACTACAAACAAAACTACTGACAATAAGAAGGTAGAGAAGACAGCAGCTAAGAAAGCAGAAGCAAAGAACGAAAATAAAAAAGCTCCAAAAACAGGTGATGAGAGTATGCCAATCGCTTACATGCTTACACTTGTAGGAGCAGCAGTGGCAGCAATTATTGTTCTGATTAAGAGAAAAAGAACAATCTAGAAACTGTGAATAATCACATGAAACACAAAAGACGGTATCGAAGATACCGGAATAAAAAGAAAAAAGCCTATATCCTGGCAGCCCTGATCTTATGCATAGTCATTGCGGCGGTAGCAGTTTTTGCTATCAGTCGCATGGCTGGTAAAGAGCAGACATCAAAAAATCAGACGGAAGTAAAAGCGCTTGTTATTAATGCTGAAAAAGTAGACGAAAGCAAACTGAAAGATTTGATTGAAAGTGCCGGAAAGATTAATCAGAGTGTTTATACAGATGAAACAGTAAATACTTTAAATCAGGCAAAAGAAGAGGCCGAAGAAACGATTCAGGGAAAGCCAAATCAGGAAGAGGTAGAAGATTCATATTTGAATCTGGTAAATGCAATTCAGTCACTGCAGAAAAAATAATGATATTTAATGTAATGTTTAGATTTTATAAAATGGAAACTAGATAAATCTACCTGTTGTAAAAAACGGGTAAATGAGTTATAATAATTCAAGAAGTAAGAACCTGGGATGCACGATAACTCCTGTTATTTTGAACCTACATCACTTTAAACGGGACTCTTATATCTTCGTAATATGTCGAGCCTTCATTATGCAGAGGATGGCAGAAAAGCGAATGCGGACACCCACCTAGCAGACAGCTAGGAGTCAAAATACAGGAACCGGCATTTTGGGAACATACAAAAGATAAAGGACAGTCGTTTATGCGGCTGTCTTTTTCTAATGTGAGGGGGGACATTTATTTAATTCCCCTTCTACTTGAGTGGGTGTTGAATCAATCATAGGGCATAATGATTAGGGAGAGAATAGAGTTTGAAACATTTTCGAGGAGAAAAGAGATTTTATTATGGTATGTCAGTGCTGGTTCTGGTGTTTATTATTGCAGGATTAACAAGTAATCTTGAAGGCGGAGTTCGTGGAAACCGTCAGGAAAAAGAAGCATTTGACCAGAAGCAGGAAGAAGTACAAACGAAACAGGAAAATCAGGAAGAAGAGACGCAGGTAGTGTCTAATCCGAATATCCGGGTTCTTCTTATGACGGATGGATATAAGAATACCATTCATCCGTCTGTGACAGTCAGTTCAACAACAGGACTTTCTATTACGTATGGGGAGAAAGTAGAAGAATGTGAAGCGGGGACGGAAGTGACATTTATGCCAGATGACAGCCGTTTTCAGAGTGGGAATATCCGAATCCAGGCAAAAGAAAAAGAAGGGGAGATTACGGTAAATAGCCTGAAGCGTGGATACGGAGTTCCGTCTTATCAAGGTATACTGGAGCTTCGGACAACAGCGGAAGGAATTGCGATTATCAATGAACTCCCCGTTGAGAATTATCTGTGCCGGGTTGTGCCCAGCGAGATGCCGTCCGGTTATGAAATAGAAGCGCTGAAAGCGCAGGCAGTCTGTGCCAGAAGTTACGCCTACAGGCAGATGGCAGAATATGGATATCCGGAATATGAGTCTCATGTGGATGATAGTACGAACTATCAGGTCTACGGCAACAGTGCACCGGCAGACAGCGCAGATCTGGCTGTTCAGGAGACGGCAGGACAAGTTGTGCGTCTGGATGGAGAGATTGTGACGACTTATTATTATTCCACTTCTTGCGGAAAGACGACCAGTATGAAAACATGGGGGAATGAGGAGAATGAAGGAAATCGATATCTTCAGTCTGTAGAAGTAAAAGATGAGAACGGTGATTATGAGAGAAATCTGCCATGGTATCGTTGGGAAGCGAAGATTCCGGCAAAGACTTTATCAAATTTAATTGGGCTAAATACCGGCAAAGAGATTGGAACGTTGCAGAATATCAATATTTTGGAAAATGGACCGGGTGGGGTAGTATTAACAATAGAGGCTGTCGGTGACAAAGGTAGTGTAAGAGTCTCAACGGAAAATAAAATCCGGCGTGTTCTTGGAGGAAAAGGATACACAATTATAAAGCAGGACGGTACAAAAGTCAAAAGCAGCAAGCTTCTTCCAAGTGCATTTTTCACAATCAATAAGTCCGGAGATACATTTGTCATAAAGGGTGGCGGGTTCGGACATGGGATTGGCATGAGTCAGACCGGTGCGAATGAAATGGCAAAATGTGGAAAAAACTATCAGGAAATATTGACTTTTTTTTATCAAGGCGTCACCATTGGATAATTGTTCGTAGACAAAATGTATAAAATCGGGTAAAATATAAAATTATGTAACTGTTCAGAACAGGCGGTATCACTGGGAAAAGTAGAACGCCGGAACATAAACAAAGCTAGGTAAAAGTGATGAAAAAGATAAAAGAATTATATGATGACATCATGGAGCTGACTGGAGAGATAACGAAAGACCATGTAGGGGCATACGCTGCACAGACAGCATTTTTCTTTATGCTCTGCATGATCCCGATTATATTGTTGTTACTGACTATGGTGCAATATACGCCCGTCACAAAGGCTGATGTCATGACGGCTGTGATCCAGGTATTTCCATCATCGGTAGATTCATTGATTACATCCATTGTCAATCAGGTCTATAATCAGTCATCTGGTATTATCCCGATTACGATTGTGGTAGCACTTTGGTCTGCAGGAAAAGGTGTACTTGCCATGAGTTCAGGACTGAACTGTGTGTATAATTGCCGTGAGACACGTAACTATTTTTTTCTTAGGATAAGAGCAACTGTGTATACGGTCATGTTTATACTCGTTATTATATTTTTGCTTGTGTTGTCGGTATTTGGTAACAGCCTGAATATCTTTATAGCTGAGCATGTACCATTTCTTAGAAATATGGCAGACTGGCTGATCCGGGCAAGGAATATTATTACACCGATTGTAATGATTATATTCCTGCTGCTGATTTATAAGTTTCTCCCAAACAGAAGAGATATGTATAGAAGACAACTTCCGGGAGCAGTATTTTCCACGTTGGGGTGGATGGTCATTTCCTGGGTGTTTTCTGTATATGTGGATGTGTTCAAAGGATTTTCCAGTATGTACGGAAGTCTGACAACGATCATGTTGATCATGATGTGGATGTATTTCTGCATGTATTGCATTTTGATCGGTGGAGAGCTGAACATTTGGTTCGGGGAAAAGATTGATGAGAGTGAGGAAAGATAACAGGATAATATAACGAAAGGCGTAAAAAAAAATTAATCCTATAGAAAAAACCTATAGATATATGAAAAGAACTGATTTTACGCAAAATTTTCCTGGTGGTATCATAAAAGGAGATAGTAGATGCCGGGAGGGAGAAGAGATGGAAGAAAAAATCGATCTGAATGTCTGTTACAGGAAAGCATTTGAAGCATTAGGGAGTACTGGGTCTGTACAGAAATTTGCAGATTATATTACAGAATATGCGCCGGTTGTTTTGATTATTCTGGACATTGGAGGCAAGATACTTGCAATGTCTCATAAAGGAGGATATAATGAAACACTGTTACCGGAAGATATGGACAGCAAACGAAGAGTAGAATTGATTTCACAGATGATCGAATATCGTTCGAAAGAGTCAGGGGGCAAATCCATGCTCATTCATGTATCGGAAGAATATTATGCTGTGAATGAAATTGTAGTCAAAGGAGATGCAGAAGGTTTCGTTATATCTATTCTGGATGCAGGAATTTATAATGCAAAAGATGCAGAGGAAACATTGATTCAGATGAATGATATTGTCTGTCAGGGACTTGGAATGTTGCTGGAACGTCAGGAACAACATTCTCATTCTCATATATCGACAATACGCCGTGTGATTGCCCGGTTATTATTTGAAGGCGAGGGGAAGCAGCTTCTGAATGGAACGAATGATATATATAACGAATATGTTGTTGCCCCATTTCGAGTAGCAGTTGTACGTACAGAAGTTTATAATAGTCTGCAACTTCAAAAGGCGGCTAATTATGTAAGTGATGTATATGAAAATGTGTTTGTTTACATAGAGGAGCAGTATGCATGTCTTCTTTTTACAGATATACATACAGAAGAATGCAGAGAAAAAATTTGTGAAGTTATGGATAACATGTGTGAAAAATATAAGCTGTTATGTTGTCTAAGTGGAAGCTTTAATGAGATTGAATTGATTGATAAGAAACGATTTATGTGTCAGAAAGCACTGGAGATTGCGCATGAACAGGAACCGGATAAAAGAAGTTTTCGTGAAGAAGATTATTATGTCCAGATAGTCTGTTCTTGTGCATTACCGTATATTGGGCATGCAAGATATCTGGAACGTGAACTTACTGAACTAGCCAGCGAAGATGAGGCAAAGGAAACAAAATTCTATGAGACATTAAAGCAATACTTGCTTGTAGGCAATAATGTAAGTATGGCAGCAAAGAAAATGTTTATACATAGGAATACAATGATTTATAGACTTTCCAAAATTAATGAGATTTTGGGAGTGGATATTAATGAGCCGGGAATTGCTCATAAGATTTTAATTAGTATACTCCTGCGGGACCAGGAGAAAGAGGAGAAATAGAGAATGGAGATTATCAAGGATTTGCCGGAAATCTTCGATGAGTTTGAAGACAAGAAAAAACAGTCATTTTTGAAGGTAAAAGAATATAAAGAAAAGCAGATTCCGATAATCGGTGCATATTGTTCGTTTTTTCCAAGAGAAATTGCAGTTGCCATGGGAGCAATTCCTGTGGGGCTATGTTCCTCATCGAATGAAACAGTAGAGTTTGCTGAAACGGTATTGCCAAAGAATGTATGTCCATTAATCAAATCTAGCTATGGTTATGCCATATCTGATCGGTGCCCTTATTTTCATTTTGCGGATTTGGTTGTGGGAGAAACGACATGTGACGGCAAGAAAAAAATGTACGAATTGATGTCTGAGTTTAAAGAAGTTTATGTTATGGAATTGCCGAATACACAGTCAGAAGGCGGACTTAGATTCTGGCGGGAAGAGATTATCCGGTTTAAAGAATTTCTGGAAGAATATTTTCAGGTAGTTATTACAGAGAATGATATTCGACGTGCAATTGTATCGCAGAATAAGCGAAGAGAAGCATTGAAGAGATTTTATGGCCTGATGAAGCTGGAGCCAGTTCCAATGTCTGGACAGGAACTTGGTAAGGTGCTTTATGGTTCGAAATATCAATTTGGTCAGGAAGAGATGACAAAGGAGTTAAATGAATTGTCAGATCGTATTCTGGAAGAATATGAGAAAGGTCGTCAGCTAGAAAAGAGACCGAGAATCCTGATTACCGGCTGCCCCATGGGCGAAGATACAAATAAAATCGTAGAGGCAATTGAGAATAACGGCGGAGTTGTAGTCGGTTTTGAAAACTGTACTGGAGCGAAAGCAGTAGAGCGTATGGTAGATGAAGATGATCCGGATGTTTATGGTGCAATTGCAAGAAAGTATTTTAGCATAGGGTGTGCAATTATGACACCGAATAATAATCGTATCCATCTTCTTGGAGAAATGATTGATGACTATCATGTAGATGGGGTAGTTGAGATGATATTATCGGGTTGTCATTCTGTGGAAATGGAATCCATCAGTGTGAAGAATTTCGTGAATGAAGAAAAGCATTTGCCATATCTGGCTGTAGTGACAGACTATTCAAAAGGTGATGTAGGACAATTAAATATACGACTGGCAGCATTTGTAGAAATGATTCGTAAATAATTACAATTGACAAGGGTGCATTTATCAAATATAGATAGATGCACCCTGTTTTTGTGCAGATATAACATATATCTATAAAGACAAATATAGATATAAACAATAAAAGAATGAATATATAGATACAATCAATAAAATGCACAAAAATACATAGGATAAATTGTGCACGATGCACAATTAAAACAAGAAAGATTGGAATTATAAATGAAGAAATTATTGAGAAAATTGTATAAAATAGGAAAAGTAATTTAGAAGGAGGAAAAAACGTTGATTGAGATAAAAAATCTGAAAAAGTTATGGGAAGACGATGGAAGCTCCGTTCTGGAAGGTATCAACCTGACAATTGAAGACGGAGATATTTATGCGTTAGTAGGTCGAAGTGGCGCAGGAAAATCTACACTTCTTCGCTGCATCAATGGTCTGACATCTTATCAGGAAGGAAGCCTGAAGGTTGACGGATGCGAGATCAAAGATCTGAAAGATAAAGAATTACGAGAATTTAGAAGACATGTTGGAATGATCTTTCAGCAATTCTCTTTGTTGGAGAGAGAGACAGTATATAAAAATGTTGCACTTCCGATGCAGTGCTGGAAATATCCAAAAGACCAGATAGACAAAAAAGTAAAAGAGCTTTTGGAGCTTGTTGGTCTTGGAGATAAGATGAATGCAAAACCGAGAAATTTGAGTGGTGGCCAAAAGCAGCGTGTTGCAGTTGCAAGAGCATTGACTATGGATCCGAAGATTTTGCTTTGTGATGAGGCTACTTCAGCACTGGATCCGAAGACGACGAATTCGATTCTGGATTTGTTGATGGAAATTAATCAGAAACTTGGAATCACAGTTATCATTGTAACACATCAGATGGAAGTTGTAAGAAAAGCATGTAATAAAGCATGTATTCTGGAAAATGGCAAGATTGCAGATGAAGGTTCTGTAAAAGAAATTTTTATTAAACAGCCACAGTCACTGAAGAGACTTCTTGGAGAAGAGCAGGTAAAACTTCCAAAGGAAGGACACAATATTCAAATCGCACATCTTGTAAATGATATGCATGATGGAGAGCTGTTTGCAAAGATGTCAGCAGAGCTGAATTACATATTTCCGATTATCGATGGAAAAATTCAGGATTATCAGAATGACAGCATGGGAATTTTCACAATTAATGTGGATGATGAACATCTAAAACTTGTCACAGACTATCTCACAAAAGAGGGCCTGAACTGGCATGAGATAGAGGAACAACATGATGAGACAAAGGAGGATGAAGAATAATGACATTAAAGAATTATACATTTTTACAGTTATGTCAGATGCTGATCGTACCTGCATTTTTTGCAACTTTGAAGATGTTGTTAATTTCTGGAATTTTATCTACAATATTTGGTTTCATATTTGGAGTCATTCTTGTCGTAACCGAAAAGGGTGGACTTTGTGAGAATATTGTAGTGAACCGTATTTTAGATTTCCTGGTTAATACGATTCGTTCTTTCCCGTTCATCATCTTGTTGATTTCTATTATTCCATTTACAAGATTGATTATGGGAACATCCATTGGTGAGACAGCAGCGCTTGTACCGCTGACAGTTGCATGTTCACCATTTATGGCACGTATCTTCCAGAATAGTTTTAAAGAAGTTGACCCTGCATTGATTGAAGCAGCTCAGTCATTTGGTGCTTCTAAAGTGCAGATTATTGTAAAAGTAATGTTAAAGGAATCTGTTCCGTCTATAATTTCCGGACTCTGTCTCGCAATCATAAACTTGCTTGGCTGTACAGCTATGGCTGGTGCAGTAGGAGCCGGTGGACTTGGAGCAACAGCGCTTACATATGGTTATCAGAACTTCAACCAGGAGATTATGTATTCAATCTGTGTGATTTTGATAATTCTTGTAGCAATTATTCAGTATTTTGGAGACTGGATCTACAAGAAACTGAAGTAAGTGTCTGATTCACCATTTACATATGGGTTGGAGGTGGAAGACCTCTTCCATCTGTTATATTGGCTGAAAATAAGTTTGACTTATTTTTAGATAGATTTAAAGATTCATAATAAGCAAAAAGGAGAAAATCATGAAAAAAAGAATTTTAAGTGTATTGCTGGCAGCAGCAATGGTAGGAACAATGTTAGTTGGATGCGGAAGTTCATCAAGCAGCAAATCATCTGATGATGCAAAGACAGAGTCATCTGATGAGAAAAAAGTAATCAAATTAGGTGTACGTGATAACGCTGATCAGGTAAATGCAGTTATGGATGCAATTGAGGCAGCTGGTTATAAAGTGGATGTTACAGTATTCGATGACAGTAATCAGCCAAATGTTGCACTTGGAGAAGGTAGTATTGATATTAACTGGTATCAGCATGAGCCATTTTTAAAAGCTTACAACGACGCCAATGGAACAGATTTTGTAATGGTTGAACCAAAGACGGCAGCTCCATTATTTGCGATGTACTCAGAAAAAATCAAGTCTGTTGATGAGTTAAAAGATGGAGATACAATTGCTCTTTGCAGTGATGCTTCTAATAAAGCTCGTGGACTTCATTTGTTAGAGTCTCAGGGTCTGATTACATTAGATGATTCCGTAGAGACACCTACACAGTATGACATCAAAGAGAATAAGCTGAATCTTAAATTTATCGAGGCTGATATGCAGGTTCTTCCACAGTCTCTGCCGGATGTAGCAGCTATTCTTTGTGCAGCAGCTCACATGGTAAATGCAGGACTTGATGGAACAGATTATGTATGCGCTTCTGATGATGCAGAAACATACGCTGTAGGATTTGTGGTAAGAAAAGGAGACAAAGATGCTGAGTGGGCAACAGGACTTGCAAAAGCTGTTCAGTGTGATGCGCTTGCAGATTACTACAAGACAGAGAAAAAGGGAACAATGGTTCCAATGTGGGAGTTAAACAAATAGTTCTATGGAATTAGCTGGAATGACGATGTATAAGACTCTTGTGATGACAACACTTGCGCTTGTCGGGGTATTCTGTTATCACAAGAAGATTGTAGATCAGGAGATGAATAAGAAATTATCAGAACTGGTGCTGAGTTTATTCACACCAGTCCTGCTCTTTACATCATTTCAGAAAGACTTTTCAAAAGAGCTGGTAACAGGGCTGATGATATCGGTTCTGTTATCAGCTATTGCTTTTTTTCTGATCTGGTGTATCTGCAAATGGGTCGTCCGAAAATTGGATAAAGATTATGCAGTTGTGGAATTAGTTGCATTGATGTATTCTAATTGTGGATTTATCGGAATACCGATGGCACAGGGGATTTTTGGGGCAGAAGGAGTTTTTTATATGACTGCCTATGTAGCTATGGCGAATTTCTTGCTCTGGTCACATGGAGTAATTGTAATGTCTGGGAAAAGTGATATCAAATCTTTGAAAAAAGTATTTACATCACCGACAATTATTTCCATTATTCTTGGTATTATCTGCTTTGTTGCACAAATCCGTGTTCCTCAGATTATTGAAGAACCAATGGAAATGATTGCAAACATGAACACACCGATGGCGATGATGGTAGCAGGAATCAATATTGCTCAGGCAGATCTGAAACAAGTATTTTGTCATTACAGATTATATTGGTTAAGCTTTGTAAAGCTGATTGTGATGCCATTTGCATTGGTAGGAGTCTTTTATTTTGTTCCAGTTTCACAGCTCGTAAAGACTATTGTGATACTGGCAACAGCGTGTCCGGCAGGAGTGACGGGAAGCTTATTTGCACTTCGCTATGAAAAAGACTCCGTATATGCAGCGGAAATATTTGCTATGACAACGATTATATCAATTGTAACAGTACCATTTTCTATGTTGTTCTGTTAGAAGAAAGAGGTAAGAAAAGATGGAATTAGTAAAACTTGAGATGACGCCAAAAGAGAGGAAGATAGCTTACGCAAGAGGAGAAGAGGTGGACCGTATTCCGACGTCTTTAAGTGCAGGAGAGACAGCTCCTCCGTTATATGGGATTTCCATTCGTGATTATTATTTTTCAGCAGATGCCATGGTGGAAGTAGAAAGCCGTCTGGCAGAAGATTTTCAGGCAGATAATATGGGGATGGGACTGGGACTTCGGACGCTGGTAGAAGCACTCGGAACAAAGCTCGAGTATCCGGAGCACAGCGTGTCTTATATTGAAAAGCCGGCACTGGAAACCTTTGATGACCTGAATCATATGGAGCTTATTAATGTTGAAAAAGATGGAAGATTTCCTATCATAATAGAAGCATTTGAAAGACTTCAAGAAAAATATGGAAAAGAACGCGGAATTGGTAGTGGACTTGCAGGACCATTTACAACAGCTGCAAGTTTGATTGGAACTGAAACATTCTTAAAGGGTACGGTCAAACATAAAGAACAGGCCCACAAATTATTGCAGTATAGTACAGACTGTGTTGTAAAATGTTGTGAAGATCTTCACCGTAAACTGGGAATTTGTTTTACGCTTTCTGAACCAATGGGCTCCAGAGATTTACTTAGTAAACGACAGTTTAAAGAATTTTTTGTCCCTTATATCAAACAGGCAGTAGAGCGTATGAACAAATTTCAGGGTTCAACTGGAATTCATATATGTGGACATACCAGGGATCGCTGGGAAGAAGTTATTGGCACAGGAGTCAGTGGATTTTGGGTAGATAACTGTGAGAGCCTTCAGGAATTGAAGGAATGCTATGGTGATAAAGTTGCAATCAGTGGAAATGTGCCACCTGTAGATGTATTGAAAAATGGAACATTTGAAGAAATTGACCAGGCAATTAAGAAATGTATTATTGAAGCTGGAGACAATCCGAGGGGATATAATCTCTGCCCTGGATGTACCACTCCGATAGATACGACGAAGGAAAACATGATTGCATTTATGAATGCAGCTGCAAAGTATGGACGTGGTGCAAGAAAAGGTTATATGCCAAGAGGTATTACAGAGTTATAAGCAGTCGTGTTGAATATTATTTTGTACAGTAAGATAATGTTGTAGCCGGAAACACTCAACTATCATATATGTGATAATAAGTAGAAGAGGTACGAAAAGTATGAGAGTGATAAAAAATGTGAATAGGATCTATACAGGAAAGAAAACCCAAGAGATTTCCGATTATGAGATTCAAAATCGGAGAGTAGCAAGAGAAGCTGCAGCAGAAGGTATGGTTCTTTTAGAAAATTGTGAGCATATTTTACCATTGCAGCCAGGAAGCAAGGTTGCTTTATATGGAAGCGGAGCTGTAAAGACTATAAAAGGAGGATCTGGTTCCGGTGATGTAAATGAACGCGAGACTATTTCAATATGGGCAGGAATGAAAAATGCAGGATACGAGATTGTAAATGAAGACTGGCTTAGTGACTATAAGTGCTTGTATGAAATAGAAAAAAGAGCCTGGCGTGACAGGATACTGGAGATTACAGGTAACCGTGAACACGCAGCTTTCTTCCGGACATTTGCAAGCCATCCGTTCCAGATTCCGGCAGGAAGTGTGCCAAATCTGGAGAAAGTAAAAGAATACGACTGTGATATTGCGTTTTATATTATCAGCCGTACAGCCGGAGAATCAGCAGACCGTAAATGCCAGAAAGGTGATTATTATTTGTCGGATGAAGAACTACAGGTTTTGGATGGGGTCTGCAAGTGTTATAGCAATGTTATACTAGTATTGAATAGTGGAGGAATCATTGACCTTGGGTTTAAAGATTGCTATCCATCTATAAAAGCTGTGATTCAGATGGGACAATGTGGGATGGAGAGTGGAAATGCTTTCGCAGATGTTGTGTCTGGAAAGGTAACCTTTGGCGGACATTTGACTGATACATGGGCATTCAGATATGAAGATTATCCCAATGCGACGACATTTTCATATATGGATGGAAATGTACACAAAGAATACTACAAAGAAGGAATTTATGTAGGATATCGTTATTTTGATACATTTGATATACCTGTAAGATATTGTTTTGGACACGGATTGTCCTATACTAATTTTGAGACGAATCTTATGAACATTGTATATAAAGCAGGATCTTTGGATAAGGCAGGAGAAATCAGAGTTACAGTAGAAGTAAGAAATGTCGGAGAACGATATGCGGGAAAGGAAGTTGTACAGATTTATGCATCTTGTCCTCAAAATAAAATAAAAAAAGAATTTCGGAGACTTGTGGCATTTGCTAAGACAAAGTCACTTGAACCCGGAGAACGTCAGAAAATAGAACTTTCTATTTCGCTGAAGGGATTATCCAGTTATTGTGAAGAAAAATCTGCCTGGATTATGGAAGAGGGAATGTACGGAATCTGGATAGGAAATTCTCTCGATCATGCAAAAGTTGAAGCAAGTATAGAACTGGATAAAACAGTCATTCTTGAGCAGGATAGAGCGATTTGTTTAAGAAAAGAAGAACTGGAAGAAATATTTCCTAACGAAGACAGTCTTTTGAAAAAAGAGGCAAAATGGAAAACGGAAGTAGCCGGAAAAAGCGGTATTGTATTGCCAAAAGATGAATTGTATACGAAAGAAGTCGTCTATGGAGCAGAAGAAAGTCTGTTAGAAAAAGAAGCGTTGCAAATTGCAAAGCATTTATTTGTGGAACAATGTGTACAGATGTGTACGGGGGCAATCCGACGTGGAAAAGATGGAACAATTGGAACTGCTGGAATTTCCGTTCCCGGAGCAGCGGCGGAAACCAGTCTGGTGGCAGTAGATGAAGGAATTGCAAGTATTACTCTGGCAGACGGACCTGCGGGTTTACGTTTGAATAAATTCTATGATGTTGTGAATGGTGAACGAAAAATTCAAGATTTTATCGACAGTGTGGAAGATGGACTTTTCAGAATCAGTGATGAGAAGCAGGGAGAAAGGTATTATCAGTTTTGTACTGCATTTCCTATAGGAACTGTACTTGCTCAGTCCTGGGACAGGGAAGTTCTGAAAAAAGTTGGTCGAGCGGTTGCAACAGAACTGGAAATTTTTCAAATTACATTATGGCTGGCGCCAGGAATGAATATTCATCGAAATCCATTGTGTGGCAGAAACTTTGAGTATTATTCTGAAGATCCACTTATTTCTGGAATTATGGCAGCAGATATGACAGAAGGCGTTCAAGAGACACCTGGAATTGGAACGACTATCAAACATTTTGCATGTAATAATCAAGAAGATAATCGATTAGGTAGTGACAGTATTATAAGCGAACGTGCACTACGGGAAATTTATTTGCGTGGATTTGAAATTTGTGTGAAAGAAGCACAGCCGATGGCGATTATGACATCCTATAATCTGATTAATGGAATACATGCAGCCAACAGCCATGATCTTTGCACAAAGGCAGCACGAGATGAATGGGGGTTCAGAGGTTTGATTATGACTGACTGGGGCACAACAAATGAGATGCCGGAAGGATATACAAAATGCTCCAGACCAGAATGTTGCATTCAGGCAGGAAATGATCTGATCTGCCCGGGGGTGGTATCTGATCATGAACAAATCAGAGTTGCGTTAAAAAATGGAACTTTAAAAGAAAATGAGCTTCGAAGATCCGTAGCAAGACTGATTGCAATTATATTAAAATCCAATGCATATAAATAAACAGATTTAGCAAGTTTATTATTATACCAGATGTGGGTTGATTCTATAATATAAAACGAAAAATCCCTTATAGATTACAATAATAATAAAGCGCATATATGGAAACAAGCTATTTGCTGGCGAGTAGAATGAGTTAAAATTAATTATGTAGAGTGCATAGTGATGATTATAATTCATTGAAAAGGGAATCCAGTGAGAATCTGGAACAGCCTATTCTACTGTGAAGCGGACGATGGTCTGGAAAATCACTCTAGCGGAGATGTTGGGGGAAGATAAGATCAAAGGAGGATGCAAAGTCAGGAGACCTGCTATGTATATGTATGGGATTCCGGTAGGGGAAGAACAGCGGTTACGCTGTTTTTTCGCTACCCTTTTTTAATATATAGAGAGAGACAAATATAAGGAAGAGATTATATGAATGCTGCTATAATAGTCTGCTCCACACTTACAAATCATGTGAAAGCAGCACAGAAAAAAATGAATACAAATTATCCTATTATTGAACTGGATAATTCCAAGCATAGCAGACCGGAAAAATTCTGGCAGTTGGCGTTTCTTGCCATGGAACAACTTCCGGAGGAAATAGATACCGTGCTTTTAGGTATGGGAGTTTGTGGAGGGGCATCAGTAGGATGGACTTTCCCAAGGCGGACAATTATGCCCAAAGTTGATGATTGTATTACACTTTTAATGCATACGGACGAAAAATTTCATTACAACTTAAAAGAAGCCGGACATTTTTATTTGACTGAAAACAGAGATTTGATGTCTATTGACCGGATGGAACAAGATTTGGTTTTAAAGTATGGTGAAAGAAGAGCCAAAAGAGTTATGAAAGTCTGGTTCGATGCCTACAAGAGTGTAGATATTGTGGATACGGGTGTTTATGATTGTTATTCAAAAGAATATATAGAGCGTGCAAAAAGGGAGTCTGCAATTATAAATGTGCCATATCAATATGTGCCGGGAAGTAATATTATATTAGAAAAATTAGTGTCTGGGAAATGGGATGACCAATTTTTGATTATTGAAAAGGGAGGTGTAATGACAGAAGAAGATTTTGGAATGACAAACAAAGAGTCATTGCATACAACATATGTCGTGTAAAATGGACACCATATTGAAAGATTGAGGCGTAGTTTTTTGGAGTTTTACTATGTTCCCAATTCAAGAAAGGGAGGAAGTTATGGATTATACGGAATTAAAGAAATTAATGAGCGAGCAGAAGGTTGAGATGACTGCGGCGGAGCGTATCAAGGCCTACAACGAGGGGAAAGAGGTAGATCATATCCCGTATACATTACAGGCACCTGATCCGGCTATGGCAGATATTTTTGGGTTTACAACATCACAATTTGCGAAAGACTTTGAAGTGAAAAGCGAAGTAATCAGACGAAGAAAAGAAGAATTTGGTCTGGATAGCTTTAATGTTGGATTAGGTCTTCGCACAATTGGCGTTGCGCTTGGTTCAAAGTTAGGGGTTCCTGAACATGGAATTGATTATATTGAACATCATGTGTTGCAGGATTATGCGGATTTCGACAAATTGGAAGTGACGGATCCTTATAAAAATCCAGTTCTTGCACCGATTTTGGAAAGTGCCAAGAGATTGAAAGAACGTTTCCCGGATGTTAGTATGACAACGAGTGTGGCAGGTCCGATTTCAACAGCTATAGCAGTCAGGCCAGTTGAAAAGGTTCTTCGCGATACGAGAAAGAATCCGGAAATGCTTCACAAATTGCTTGATTTGACAGTTGTCTGTTCTTTAAAATGGTTTGAAGCATTTTACCATGAGTTCGGATCGGTTGGAACAAATTTTTCTGATCCGGTAACTTGTATGGACGTAATTAGTAAGAAGCAATTTGATGAATTTTCGCTTCCTTATATTAAAAAATTGATTGATGGAACAGAGAAAATTATGGGATCAAGACCAGGAGCTCATATTTGTGGTAAGACAAGCCCTATTTGGAGTGATCTTGCAGATGCAGGTCTATTTTCATTCAGTATCGATAATTGCGAGGATTTGGAGGTTGCTAAGCGTGAGGTGGGTGACCGGATGCGCTTTGCCGGAAATGTTCCGCCGATTGAAGTGATGAAAGATGGATCGATTGATGATGTCATTGAGGCATGTAAAGACTGCCTGAGAAAATGTGGAGATAATCCAAAAGGTTACATTTTGAATACAGGATGTCAGCTCCCGATTGGTACACCGAAAAGAAATGTAGAGGCATTTATCTATGCGGCAAGAAAATACGGTCGTGGTGCGCAGTTAGGAAAGCTTCCGAGAGGCATTCTGGAAGATTAAAATATGCAAAAATGATATTTTTAAGCAAAAAAGATATCGAAAATGCATAATTTTCCACATGAACTTGCAAAAAACTGGTTGATGAATCAGAATAAGGTGTGATATAATTTTATATCAGAGAAAAGGCATTGTCTTATGACAGTGCTTTTTTGGGGTAAAATATAACGGGGAAATAAAATCAAGTAAAGAGAGGTTAAAATCATGAAACAAAAGAAAAAAATGTCTTTGGCAATGCAGATTTTTATCGCATTGATTCTTGCAATTGTAGTAGGACTGCTGATGCAGAGTCATGCAGAATTTGCAGAGAGTTACATTAAGCCGTTTGGAACAATTTTCCTGAACCTTGTAAAGTTCATCGTAGTTCCAATCGTATTATTCTCCATTATGTGTGGGATTATCTCCATGCAGGATATTAAAAAAGTAGGAGCAATTGGTTTAAAGACTGTTGTATACTATATGTGTACAACCGCATTTGCAATCACATTTGGATTGATTGGAGGAAATCTGTTCAAAGGAATGTTCCCGGTCGTTGCAACAACAGACTTGACTTATGAAGCAGCAGAGTCGGTATCATTTATGGATACAATTGTGAATATTTTCCCATCCAATTTTATTGCACCGATGTCTGAGTCCAATATGCTTCAGGTAATTGTGATGTCAGTATTGTTCGGATTTGCGATTATTCTGATTGGACCGGAGAAAAATCCACGTTTGATCCAGGGGTGTTATGATCTGAATGATATGTTTATGAAATGTATGGAGATGATCTTGAGATTATCTCCAATCGGAGTATTCTGTCTGTTGTGCCCGGTTATTGCAGTAAATGGTCCGATGATCATCGGTTCACTGGCAATGGTGCTTTTAGCAGCGTATGTCTGCTACATTATACATGCAGTTGTTGTATATTCATTAGCAGTAAAGACAATGGGCGGTATGAGTCCGATCGCATTCTTTAAAGGAATGCTTCCGGCAATGATGTTTGCATTTTCCAGTGCTTCTTCCGTAGGAACACTTCCAATCAATATGGAGTGTGTAGAGAACATGGGAGCATCAAAAGAAGTGACTTCATTTGTGCTTCCACTTGGAGCAACAATTAACATGGATGGAACTGCAATTTATCAGGGAGTATGTGCAATCTTTATCGCGTCCTGTTATGGAATCAACCTGACACTTCCACAGATGCTGACGATTATCCTGACAGCAACACTGGCATCTATCGGAACAGCAGGTGTGCCGGGATCTGGAATGGTTATGCTGGCAATGGTACTTACATCTGTAGGACTTCCAGTAGATGGAATCGCTCTTGTAGCCGGAGTGGATCGTATCTTTGATATGGGACGTACAACAGTAAACATCACAGGTGATGCAAGCTGCTGCATGGTTGTCACAAATCTTGAGAAAAAGAAAGCATTAAGAAAAAAATAAGTATGTAGTTTCGCAAGTAGGAATGTAGAGCCATTCTTAATGATGTACACTTGGTTTTTATGAGGTTATTCTTTTTAGGAATTCCATGAAGACTGAGTGTATTTTATTTGAAAAAACGATAATTGGGTAGATATATCAATATTATTTATTTGAAATAAGCGCGCTTATGAATTATACTAGATGCAGAAGACTATATAGTGATGGATTTGACATTTAAAAGGGAATCTGGTGAGAATCCAGGGCAGCCTATTCTACTGTAAGATGGACGAAGCTTCAACGGAGTCACTGGTATTTATATCTGCAACAGAACAGCAGTAATATAAGCCGGGAAGAGGAAAGCAGAGGATGAAATCAAGCCAGGAAACCTGCTATATAGGAATTGGGATTTTCGGTAGGGAAAAGAACGGATACTTCGGTTTATTTCTCCTGCCTT
>ERZ791809.804-NODE-804-length-19872-cov-23.658727_pt1 | contig 19872 bp, 15 predicted proteins | sample MGYA00509946_ERZ791809 | MGnify/ENA primary metagenome ERZ791809 (study PRJEB30046, sample SAMN00791993) | human gut metagenome | study: EMG produced TPA metagenomics assembly of the A metagenome-wide association study of gut microbiota in type 2...
TTGTATATTGCCAGGTATTTGAAAGCTTTTGCCCTTACAGGGCGACAGGTTTGCGCCCATAAACACCCAGGGCTATGCCCTGGGCTAGGAGCTTCTGCCCTTTCAGGGCGTGTGGGGCTTACTTGCAAAGGTTAAGTACTAATAAAGAGGAACTTACTTGCAAAGAAAGGTTAAGTACTAATAAAGTTGAATGTTAACATTTAAAAATTAAAAGGACAAAGATGGAATTTTTTATAATCGATCGTAATGGACAGCAGGCAGGTCCTTTCAGTTTCGACCAACTCGTACAGAAGGGCATCAGTCCCGAAACACTGGTGTGGAAGCAGGGTATGGCAGATTGGACTCCTGCATGGAAAGTAGAGGAACTGAGAGCTGTACTGGAAGCTGCAGAAGCCAACCAGAGCAACCAGAATGCTCAAAAGCAAGAAGGAGTTCAGCAAGATTTCCAGCAACAGGGAGCAAACCAGCAGCAGGCTCAACAGGAAGCTTATCAGAAAGCTCAGCAGCAGGATTATCAGAAAGCCCAGCAGGAAGCCTATCAGCAGGGATTCCAGCAGGGAGCAGCGATGCATTCGAATTTCCAGCAGCAGCCTAAGAAGAAGAAGAGCCATTTCGCTATGAAGATGGTGATAGGTCTCATCATTTTCATCCTTGCCCTATTTGCCGTAACCAATCCGAGCGCAGATGCTCATAAGGAGAAGGTTCGCACGGAGGCAAGCAAGGCAGTAGAAAAGGCGGTAGGATCTACCGACAACAATTTCTTCTCGCAGGCGCTCCGCTCTGTAGCCAAGATGATGGCTGGCAGCGTGATGGACGAAGCGATGAACCAGCTTTTCGAATACCACAACTATATCGTTTGCTCTACGGGTTCTGTAGAGTTCAACGGCAAGCCGCATACCGTGAGTTTCGGTATCCTCGGCAACGTCTATACGATGAATGCCGACGATATGGTGAAAGCACTGGAATCAGCCGACAATCTCCATATCGAGGAGTCGGAATCAAATGTATCCTCTGATACTCCTAATATGGATAGCTCAGATTCAGAAGACCAGGCTGACAGCGATGAAGGCAGCTTCAGCACAAAAATGCAGAAGAAACTGGAAGAGAAAGCCAATCAGGCTTTCGATAAGGCGGCAGATAAAGTGAGCAAGAAGGTAGAAGAGAAAATCAACCAGAAGCTCGACGAAACCACCGATTCTTCCAGCATCGAAAAGATTATCGATAAGATCCTGGAGTTATTTTAACGGCATATAATTTGCCAGGATTTCATAGCACAACAGCTGATGGGCATCTGCACAACAGCTGATGGACAACCGCACAACAGCTGATATGCAAGCGCACAACAGCTGTTGTGCGGTTTTAGATATAGCCAATCCCAACGACAGAGATTATATCTTCCAACAACTATCCCTATTAACTCCGAAGACTTTTCATATTACTTACAACAGCTAATCATATCACTTACGATGGCTAATCATATTACTTACGATAGCCATCAATACTAGTTATCATCATTACACATATTTTAGAGCATCAGGTACAAAAAAAGGCTGCGTCACCACAAAGTAACGCAGCCTTTTTCATATTTCATTCTTATCCCTTTAAAACTTTAGAAACTAACGGGATAGGATATTTGATCTTTACCAAAGCTCCAGACGCTCATTCTTAGGAATGAACATCTTGTCGCCCTGCTTTACACCGAATGCCTCATACCAGGCATCAATGTGAGGAAGAGCACCATCTACACGCCACTTGCCAAGCGCATGAGGATCGTTCTTCACACGGTTGCGAATCTCCTTCTCGGTGATGTTCTGACCCCATACACCTGCGTAAGCCAGGAAGAAACGCTGATCAGCAGTAAAACCATCCTTGTTCTTCAAAGGCTTCTTGGCTGTCGCATTCTTGAATGCATTGAAAGATACCATCAAACCACCGTGGTCGGCAAGGTTCTCACCCAATGTAAAGCGACCGTTGGCATTCAGATCAGGCAATACCTTGATGTTGCTGAAGAAATCAGCATACATATCGGCACGCTTGTTGAAGCCCTCAGCATCGGCAGCGGTCCACCAATCCTTCAGGTTACCGCTGGCATCATACTGGCGACCCTGATCGTCGAAACCGTGAGTCATCTCATGACCAATCACTACACCGATAGCACCATAGTTGAATGCCGCGTCAGCCTTGGCATCGAAGAATGGATACTGAAGGATACCTGCTGGGAAGCAGATCTCATTGGTGGTAGGGTTATAGTATGCATTCACAGTCTGAGGAGTCATATACCACTCGTCTCTGTTGACTGGCTTACCGGCCTTCTCTGCAATCTCCTTATTGTTGCGGAACTGACGGCAAGCCATCACGTTCTCATAGAAACTCTTGGATGGATCGATGGTAAGTTTACTATAGTCGGTCCACTGGTTAGGATAACCAATCTTGACATAGAACTTATCGAGCTTATTGTGAGCAGCAGCCTTGGTCTCTGCACTCATCCACTTCTGAGCATCGATACGCTGACCGAGACTCACCTGGAGATTCTTGACCAGTGTCTCCATCATCTTCTTAGAAGACTCAGGGAAGAATTTCTTGCAGTAGATTCTGCCGAGCGCCTCACCCATCTGAGCATCTACCTGAGAAGTAGCACGCTTCCACAATGGATGGTCTTCCTTTCTGCCACTCATGGTCTTGCCGAAGAAATCGAAGTTTGCCTCACGGATCTCATCGGTGAGATAAGCAGAAGAACTGCCAATGACACTCCACTCCATCAATGCCTTCAAGGTCTCAGCATCCTCAGCAGCAGTAATCTTGTCGTAACCAGCCATGAATGCAGGCTGACCCACAATCATCTCCTGGATATATTCGCTCTTGATGCCCTCGCCGTTAGCCAATGCCTCGAGAGGAATGTTTGGATAATTCTCCTTAAACTGCTTCAGGCTCATCTTGTTGTAGTTAGCTTGTGGATCACGGAGTTCGGTACGGCTCTTGGAGATAACAGCAAGACTGGTCTCGTGGAGGAATACCTTCTGTGCCTTCTTGGCAGCATCAGCAGCAGAGAAGCCATAGAGCTGGAACATCTTTGCTACGTAAGTCTTGAATGCCTCACGGATGGCTACGGTAGCAGCATCGTTGTTGAGGTAGTAATCCTTTGAACCGAGAGTCAAACCACCCTGCATCACATTGTAGATGTTCATGGTAACGTTCTTCTCATCAGCACCGAAACCGGTACCGAAACCAACGCCCAAGCCCTGCATGGCATACTTCACCTGCAAGTTCTGGAGCTCAGCCTTGGTCTTGGCAGCAGCAATCTCGTCGAGGAGAGGCTTTACGGGAGCAATGCCCTCCTTGTTGCGGCGGTCGATGTCGAGCGCCAACTTATAGAAGTCGGAAAGCTTCTGCTCGATGGTTCCTGCCTTGTAGGTCTTCTTCTTGAGTTCATCAAGAATAGAGTTGATACGCTTGTTGCTGTTCTCAGCCAACTGATCGAAACTACCATAACGGCTGTAGGCAGCAGGCAGCGGATTGTTCTTCTGCCAGCCACCGGTAGCAAACTGATAGAAATCATCAGCAGGCTTTGCTGTCTTGTCAAGATTGCTCATGACAAGTCCCGACTTGTTCTGAGCATCAGCAGCCAAAGGCATGGCTGCGAGCATCATCATCGGAAGGATGTACTTCATTTTCATTTTCTCGTTATTTTTATTGTTTTAACTATGAATTCTTGATTTCCTCCAGCTCTTCGGAGAGCATCATCCAGTTCTCGTTTTCCTCATCCAGGCTCTTCATCAGCTCGGTATATTCGGTAACGAGTTCCATATTCGTGGCATTCTCAGGCTTCATCAGGAGGGCATCAATCTCTGCCTTGCGGGTTTCGAGCTTTTCAATCTTCGTCTCGCATTCCTTCACCGCCTTCTCAGCCTTGCGAATCTTCTTCTGCTGTTCCTTATGCTCGGCATAGCTGAGTTTTCCGGAGGATACTTCGGAAGATTCTGCAGAGGATGATGAAGAAGAAGATGGAGATCCGGCAGATGACATATTCTGACTTCCGACCTGATTGGCAAGTGCCTGACTGATGCTCTCGGCATTGTGGGCACGGAGATAATCGTAGATACCACCCAGATGCTCACGTACCTTTCCACCGGCGAACTCATATACCTTATCTACCAGTCCGTCGAGGAACTCACGGTCGTGGCTCACGATGATGGCGGTGCCGTCGAATGCCTTGATGGCTTCCTTCAACACATCCTTCGACTGCATATCGAGATGGTTGGTAGGCTCATCGAGAATCAGGAGATTCACCGGTTCGAGCAGGAGCTTGATCATCGCCAGACGACTGCGCTCTCCTCCACTCAGCACCTTGACATATTTTTCGGAAGTTTCGCCACCAAACATAAAGGCACCCAGCAGATCGTTCACCTTGAGACGCATCTCGCCGGTAGCCACATTGTCGATGGTCTGGAAGATGGTAAGCTTCTCATCGAGCAGCTGTGCCTGGTTCTGTGCAAAATAACCTATCTGCACGTTATGACCTATCTTGAGATTGCCCGTAAAAGGAATCTCGCCCATGATACACTTCACCAGAGTAGATTTACCCTCGCCGTTCTTACCTACGAATGCCACTTTCTCGCCACGCCTGATGGTGAGGTTCACATGGTCGAAGACGGTATGATCGCCATAATCCTTTCTCACCTCATCGCAGATAACCGGATAATCGCCGCTGCGGAGACAAGGAGGGAACTTGAGATGCATCTGCTTGGTATCCACCTCATCCACCTCGATAGGAACGATTTTCTCCAACTGCTTAATGCGGCTCTGCACCTGTACAGCTTTGGTAGGCTTATAGCGGAAACGCTCGATGAAATCCTTGATATCGGCTATTTCCTTCTGCTGGTTTTCGTAGGCGCGGAGCTGCTGCTCACGGCGCTCGGCACGAAGAACCACATACTCATCGTATTTCACCTTGTAATCCTCTACCCTTCCGCAGGTAATCTCCAGGGTGCGGTTGGTTACATTATTGATAAAGGCACGGTCGTGACTTACCAGCACCACCGCCTTGGCACTCTGCGCCAGGAACTGCTCCAGCCACTGGATACTCTCGATATCAAGATGGTTGGTAGGCTCATCGAGGAGGAGCACATCCGGCTTCTGAAGCAGGATTTTTGCCAGCTCGATACGCATACGCCATCCACCGGAGAACTCTCGGGTAGGACGGTCGAAGTCTTCACGGGTGAAACCCAGACCGCTCAGCGTGCGCTCTATCTCAGCCTCGTAGTTTTCACCACCCATCATCATATAGCGCTCATGTTCCTGGGTGAATTTCTCCACGAGCTGGGCATAGCTCTCGCTCTCGTAGTCGGTGCGGTCGGCCATTTCCTGCTGCATCTTGTCGAGGCGCGCCTTCATCTCGGTATTGTGGGCGAAAGCCTTGCGGGTTTCCTGCTTTACGGTGGTATCATCCTGCAGTTTCATCACCTGAGGCAGATAGCCGATGGTGGTTTCATTAGGGATAGCCACTACGCCGGAGGTAGGCTTCTGCAAGCCACAGAGAATCTTCAGCATCGTAGATTTGCCGGCACCGTTCTTACCTACCAGGGCAATGCGGTCGCGGTCGTTGATTACGAAGCTTACATCATTGAAAAGTGGCTTTACGCCAAACTCTACTTTCAGTCCTTCTACTGAAATCATCTATTTGTTTTTTTATATTATTGAAGCTTTTGCCCTTTCAGGGCGACATTACATTTTCATTTAATACCCAGGGTGTTACCCTGGGCTAGGGGCTTTTGCCCTTTCAGGGCGTATTGATGCAAACACGATACATCAAGAATAACTTTTAAATCAAGTTACGGAATGAGCAGGGAGGAATCTCCATAGCTCAGGAATCGGAAATCATGAGAGAGGGCATAATCATATACCTTCTTCCAATCACCATGCAGGAAGGCACTCACCAGAAGAAGCAGGGTGCTCTGAGGCTGATGGAAATTGGTTACCAGCATCTTTACTATCTTATAGGTATAACCTGGAGCGATGATGATCTGCGTGCTGGAGTGAAGGGCTTCCAATCCGTTGCGGTCGAGATAATCGACGATTGCCTGGATAGCCTGCACCGGAGTGATGTCATCCACCAGATTGCCATCTGCCGACAGCTCGTATGGATCCCACTGTTTTACATGCAGGTCCTCTTCACTTGCCTCAGGATGCTTGATGAGATGCACGCCCATATAGTAGAGACTCTCGATGGTGCGCACACTGGTGGTTCCCACGGCGATGACCTGGCACTCGTGCTTGATGAGCTTCTCCAGACTGCGACGATGAACCACGATATATTCGGTATGCATCTGATGGCCTTCTATCTCAAGACTCTTCACCGGCTTGAAGGTTCCCGCTCCTACATGAAGGGTTACCTCTTCACGGTCGATGCCATGTGCATCCAGGTCCTGGAGCACCGCATCGGTGAAATGCAGACCGGCTGTTGGGGCAGCCACACTACCCTTGATCTTGGAATATACGGTCTGATAAGTGGTCTTGTCACTTTCTTCTGTCTTGCGGTTCAGATAAGGAGGGATAGGCAACTCTCCCACTGCTTCGAGAATCTCGGCAAAGGAAACATGCTCGTTGTCCCAGTCGAAATCCACCCAGTAGTTGGTGCCGCCACCTTTAGCCACCATTTCAGCCGCCTCTGTGCTGAGCGCATCTCCACGTCGCATGGTAGCAGAGAGAGTAAGCTGATGACCCTTGATTTCGAAGTCACGCTTCAGGCTTCCCTCTTTCCATTTCTTCAGGTTACCAATCATACAGAGCCATGAGCAGTGACCCGATGTCTGGAACATCAGCTCATAGTCGGTAGGTGCAGCAGGTTCCATCAGGAACACCTCGATGAGTGCTCCCGTCTCCTTGCGGAAATGCATGCGCGCCTGGATTACCTTGGTATTATTGAATACCATCATGGCACCCTTTGGCAGATAGTCGGGAAGATGGAAGAATACATCATCGCTTACCTCGCCATGCTTATAGACCAGCAGTTTACTGTGGTCGCGCTGTGAGATAGGAAACTTGGCGATGCGCTCATCTGGCAAATCGTAATTATAATCGCTTATCTTAATATGTTTTGTATCCATTATTACTTTGAGCTTTGAACTTTAAACTTTGAACTTTATGATTTGCCTTTTTTCAGAAAAGGCTATTATACTACTATAATCCCGTCATCAGAACGACGGCACGCAGGATGACATATACGAGGGTGAGCATCAGAACGGTCATAATCATATCGATGTCATCGCAATCATATCCCGTACTGGTATATTGATTCGAAACATACTTGATTTCCGGTGACATACGCCGGTACATACGATGGAAGAAAAGATATACCAGCGTACCAACCACCATGCCCAGCAGCATGCCGCAAACGATGTCCAGCGGATAATGAACGCCCAGATAGAGGCGGGTCCAGCAGTTCACCAGCGACCATGCTACCAGGGTGAAGGTGAGCATCCTGCTCCTTACAAGCAGCGAGAAGAACACGGCTATCGCCATGGTATTGGCTGCATGCGCCGAACAGAAACTGTAGTCCTTCAGACGAAGATTATCCACTACCTGTACGGAATATTTTACCAGCGGATCGTTGGAAGGTCGCCATCTGGCCGCAAGCGGTTTGATGATTCCCTCGGCAATGCCATCGGCAAAAAGGATGCACAGGAATGCGCAGCCTACAATAAGACCAATCTGCCCGATCGTCTCATTATTGCGCATCACGATGATAAAGAGTACAAGATAGAGCGGTATCCAGGTGAAACCCGAAGTAAGTGCCATCACCAACTGGTCGAGAATCACATTGTTACTGCCGTTGAACCACTGCAGTATCTGAAAGTCAATATCCTGTATCGAACTAAAATCCATTTACTTATTGTTTTATATTTAATGTTGATGTAGAATGATATCAGTGTCTGACGCTCCATCCACTTCATTCTCCTAGATTTCCTCGAGATGCTTGGTCTCGATCCATCCCTCTCTTCCATCGCCTACGCGGATGCCACGCCAGTCGGTCATACCCTTGTCGATGATATCTACACGGGTACCCTCATGGAGTACAAACTGATCGGTACTGGTCTTGGCAGGCGTCTTCTTGATGTTCACGGAAGGTGAGATGATGATGGCACCCTTGCGGTTGTCGAGCGCCTGCTTCTGCTGATAGGCAAAGAGATTGCTCAGCAGGAAGACGAGGAAGAAGCCGATACCGCCAAAGAAGCCGATCTTGCGCATCAGGATGTGCGGACCGAAGAGATAGAGCAGCACGAGCAGCAGCGCCATGATGATGGAGATGATGCCAGTCTTCGCCCAGTTATCTACACTCGTGAAGTTGACCAGCGCCTTATACCAGGTAACGAAGAACATTTCGCTTACCGGGGTAATCTTGTCGATGGTCTTGCTGCGTGCAAACTGGAGATTGAAGTTGATGTCCTCATCTCCTGGCGAGAGCAGACGGGCACGTTCATAGTTGAGCACCGCCTTGGTGATATTGTCTGTACGATAGTAGGCATTGCCGAGATTGTAGTAAATCTCGGCAGAGGCACCATTCTTGAGCAGCTCTTCGTAGTCGCGGATAGCCTGCTGGTAGTTGCCCTTCTGGTATTCGGTATCGGCATTGTTCTTGGTGATTGCCGATACCGGAGAAGCGCCGAAGCCCAGCATCGCCAGGAGCAGCCATACGAAGGAATATCCGGCAGGATGCTTCTTGGCGTTCTTGCGAGTCGCATTGATTGCATTTTCTATTTCCATAATCGCTGTCATTGCCGATTCGAAGGTACGGTTCATATTGCCGGCAGGATCGCCTGGAGCATAACGCTCGAACTCGCACTCATCGAGAGCGGAAGTAAACTTCTGTATTGTAACATCGTCCACATCGTGGGCGATGAGTTTCTCACGGATATTCTCACGAGAGAGCTGCTCTACCGGCATGTTCAGCTTGTAGCTCATATATCCCCAGAGGGCACGCATCACCTCATCATAGAACTCGCCCTGCTTGCCCTGCAGCATCAGCTTGTTGGCCATGCGCAGACGCTTGGTGGCAATCTTGCCCGCCTTGTTGGAGCGCTTCTTCACGATGTCGGCATTCTCGATGGCTCTGCGGTGGAATACCACCAGCAGCACGAAGAAGGCGATGAGCGGAATGAGCAGACTGGTCCAGTAGCCGAAGCTTCCGAAGAACATATCATCTGCCTGATGCTGTGAAGTCTTGCCCAACTTGATGGTATGGATATCCTTGTCCTTGCTGGTATAGTCAGCCGACTCGGATGTGGATCCATCTCCCTTCTCCACGTTCAGAGTGAAAGGTTGGGTCTTGATGGTCTTATACGCATTCTTGCTGGTATCATAATAGGTGAACTCCACGGCTGGAATGGTATAGCTGCCCTGATTGCGAGGCACAGCCAGGAAATCGTAGATCATATTACCCTCCACTCCATTAGCAGTGAGTCGGGTCTTATCAGTTACCTTGGCATCATACTTGTCAAAATCCTTCGGGAAATTCACTACTGGCTGCTTCAGTAACTTGAGGTTTCCGATACCTCCCACTATCACACGGAGCGTAATAGGTTCGCCTGCCTTGATTTCCTTCTTGTCAAGACAAGCAGAGATATTGAACTTACCTACTCCACCCGAGAAGTTGGCAGGGCGCTGTGGCAACGGATCTACCTGCAGGGTGATACCCGGAGCCTTGATGTCCTTCTTTACCTCTACATATCCGGAGCCGCCATTGAAGAAGGCCTCCATAGGATCGACATTGCGGTTCTGCTGTACCACGATGCCCTTGAAGGTGATGGAAGGTATCTCCAGCTTACCGGTCATCTGAGGATACATTACATACTGGCTCCAGGTAACGCACTTGTAAGGACGACCGTTCACCATTTCGGTATGGAAGGTCTTCTGCTGTGGCAGAGGCACTTCCTGGTTGTGGAATCCCTTCAGGTCTGGCATCTTGCCTTCCAGCTGGGTGAGTTCCACCTGTGTATATACCTTGTAGGTAAGCAGGATAGGTTCCTGCTCGTGTACTCTCTTCTTGTTGGCAGACACCTTGATGAAGAGGTCGCTGCCTGAGATGGCAGAGCCTGCGGTACGCATACGAGGTTGGTCGTAGCTATCCTGTCCGTGCATGCTAGGAGCGCCGTTGGTATGTTGGGCGTGACCCGACACCGTAATCTTCACAGCGCGAGAAGCCAGGCTCCTACCCCCCACGACAGCGTGGGAAGCACCAATATTGAAGGTACCATTCTTTGCCGCATAAAGGGTGTAGGTGATGGTTACAGATGAAGAGGACGAGGTATGTCCGTTGATCATCTGATAACTGGATTGCGAGGATGTGTAAGGGCCTGCGATGACTTCGAGTCCATCCTGCACCGCACCCATTCTGAATTCCTCTACATCACGGGTGTTGATGGTATAGGCGACACGGAAGTTTTCTCCAGCCGCTACGTGCGATGGAGCCGACACGGAGATATGCTGGGCCACCGCATGCACCTGGTAGCCTAGCAAGCATATCAGCAATATCAAATACCAACCTATTTTTTTCATATCGTATCTTAAATAATAGCTAAATATTATATGTAAACCGTATTTTTATCTCATCTAATCTTTTACCAATTCTTGTCGTAAGCCTTCCTGCGTGGCTGGCTCATCGCCTTCTGCAACTTGCGCTTGGTGGCTTGCTCCTGCTGAACGGCGGCATTCAGGAGCTGCTCGGCATTCTCGCGGCTCATCTTGTCCTGGTTCGGCTGGTTTTGGTTCTGATTATTCTTGTTATTCTTATTCTTGTTCTTGTCGTTTTTGTTCTTATCGTCGTTTTTATCCTTGTTGTCTTTGTTCTTGTCCTTATTCTGATCGTTCTTGTTCTTATTCTTGTCCTTGTTCTTATCCTTGTTGTTCTTGTTCTTATCCTTGTTTTGCGGATTGTTCTTGAGCAACTTCTTGCAGAGGGCAAGATTATAACGGGTCTCATTGTCCTGTGGATTGCATCTCAGCGCCATCTTGTAGTATTCGATGGCCTGGGCATATTCACGGTGGTTCTGCATGATCACGCCCATGTTGTGATAGCTGGCTGCACGGCGGAGGCGGTTGGTTTCCAACTGGGCAGCATTGGTAAACTGCTGTATCGCCATGGAGTCTTTCTGCTGCGCCATGAGCGCACAACCAAGATTGTATATCGCCTGTGGATTCTTCTGATTCTTGGAGATAGCCTTGCGATATTGGGTTTCTGCCACTGCCCATTTCTGAGATTTGAAGGCACGATTGCCCTGACGGATCAGGTTGCGATCAGTCTGGGCTCCGGCTTGTGCCGTACCCACCAGCAACATTGCCACAGTTACTATTATATAATGTATATACTTCATTTTTACATCTATATTTTAAAGCTTTTGCCCTTTCAGGGCGCCTTGCTACTACTCGCTTTACCCAGGGCGATGCCCTGGGCTAAGAGCTTCTGCCCTTTCAGGGCGACTCCGGAAACGAAACCGGAAAACAACCGTTCAGGGCAAATAGGTGACAGGCCTGACTTTCTGCCCCGATTATTTCGGCAGCTTCAAGGAATCCCTTTTGAAGAACTTGATGTTCCTGAGCAACGGATTCTTTACTTCCAGCATGCAGACCTCAATGATGAGCAGGAGGATGATGAGAATGCCCACAGCCTGAAACTGTTCATCGTAGGCACTGTATATCACGCTGGTCATATCTCCCTTCTGCAACTTGGTAAGGTCATCATTCAATGCCTTTTCTGCATCGCTCGTATTATCCACATGGATATACTGACCCTTGCCAGCCTGCGCCAGTTCGCGGCACATCTGCTCGTTGAGGGCAGTCATCACGGTATTGCCTGCGTGATCCTTCAGATAAGAGCCATCGCCCATCGGGATAGGAGCACCCTTGGTATTACCGATACCGAGGATAAACACGTTGATGCCCTTCTTCTGGGCAATCTCGGCTGCCTCCTTGGCACCATCCTCATGGTTCTCACCATCGGTAATCACGATGATGGCTCTACCCACATTGTCCTGCTGGGTAAAACTCTTGGTGGCAAGCGAGATGGCATCGCCGATATTGGTACCCTGAGTCTGGATCAGCCCCGGTGTAATATTCTGCAGGAACATCTTTGCCGATACATAATCACTGGTGATAGGCAACTGCACGAAGGCATCGCCTGCGAAGACGATGAGACCAATCTTGTCGTTGCTGAAGTTATCTACCAGATTCTCTATCAGCATCTTGCTCTTGTCGAGACGGGAAGGAGCCACATCCTCAGCAAGCATGGAATTGGAGATATCAAGACAGATCATCGTCTCGATACCATTACGCTTGTCGTGAGAAATCTTGCTTCCCATCTGAGGGCGAGCCACCATCACGATGACGAGTGCCAAGGCTGCAAGCATCAGCACAAACTTCACCGTAGGACGGTACTTGGATATGTCGGGCATCAACTGCTTGAGCAGTTCCGGATCGCCCAATCTTTTCAGCTTAGCCTTTCGCCTTCTCCAGCCTACCAGACGAACCAATATGAGCACCGGTATCAGCCAGAGCAGCCAGAGAAACGTAGGATCTTCAAATCTTAACATATTTATATGATGTTATAATCTATTTTGTCTAAACTCCTCTTTCATCAAGGAATTCTTCTGAACCAAGTGAGGCGGAGCAATATCTCCAGGAGCAGTACCAGGAGTGCACCCAGGGCAAAAGGCTGATAGGCCTCATAACGCTTGGCAAAATGCTTCACATTAAACTTAGACTTCTCCAGCTTGTCGATGTCCTTGTAGATCTTCTTCAACTCGGCAGTACTCGTAGCACGATAGAAGTTTCCATCGGTGGTCTGAGCGATGTCACGCAGCGTCTGGGTATCGATTTCCACCGGGATATTGACATACTGCACGCCTCCTGCCACAGGCATCGGATAAGGCGCCACCTTGTTGGTTCCCACACCGATGGTATAGACTCTGATGCCGTAGCTCTTGGCTATCTCGGCAGCGGTCATAGGCGAGATGTCACCCATGTTGTTACTACCGTCGGTGAGCAGGATTACCACCTTGCTCTTTGCCTTGGAATCCTTGAGTCGGGTCACGGCGTTGGCAAGTCCCATACCCACAGCGGTACCGTCGTCGATGAGTCCGCGAGCCGCAATATCGGTACGGGTATCATGCAGGAGTCTGAGCAGACTGGCATGATCGGTGGTCATCGGACATTGCGTGAAAGCCTCGCCGGCAAAGATGGTGAGTCCGATATTGTCGGTAGGACGGCCTGAGATAAACTCAGTGGCCACATCCTTCGCCGCCTCCATACGGTTTGGCTTCAGGTCCTCGGCAAGCATAGAGGTTGATACGTCCATGGCAAGCATGATATCGATACCTTCTACGGTCTTGTTGTCCCAGGAATAGTGGGTCTGCGGACGGGCCATGGCGATGACGATGAGCACGAAGCAGATGCATCTCAGCACCATCGGCAGATGGATGAGTCTGACGCGCATGCTCTTGGGAGCATACTGATAGATGCGTGTATCACTCATGCGCATCGTAGGCTCGCTCTTCTTCCTGCCCAGGAAATACCATAATATATAAGGTATCAGCAGCAGGAGCAGCAGAAAATATGCTTTACTTGCAAATTCCATTTCTTAATTTCTTTTTATTGTTTACATCACCGGCTCTGGATTTCCGAGCCTGATGACATTTACATCACGAGCATCGCTACCTGATAAACGATGTAGCCGAAGATGGCAACTACGCTGATGCCGCCCACCCAGAGCAGGGTCTTGATGAGTCGGCGCAGCTGCTGCGACTTCTGGTCTTCGGTGCTGAGCGTTGGAACGATCTTCTCCTCCTTAGGCTGCTCATCGGTCTTCGTCTGGTCGATGAAGTTGATGGCATTCACCAGGTTGGCATCGTTCTCGTTCATCGGAATCTCGTACTTGGCAAACTTCACCAGGTCGGCGGTAGAGAAGAGCATTCTCAGCTCGTCTATCATCTTCTGGTCGCCCGAAGCACGCAGGTGCTCGATGATTTCTCCACTGGTCATCTCCATCGCATTGAATCCGAAGCGGCTCACGATATAGGCACGCAGCGTATTGGTCAACTGGGTGTAGTACTCTTTCTGAGTCTCCTGGCTGGCACTGGTATGATGATGCTTGATGTCATTGATTTCACGCAGCGCCTTCTCATGAGCAGGCACCCTCTTCACGATGCGGATGCGGGCGATGATAGGCTTGTTCTTCTTCAGACGATTGCGGAGATAAATCATTGCACAACAGATGATAATCATCAGCAGACTCAACCAGAAGGCGAAGCTCCACTCACTCCATTCGAAAGGATTATCCTGTACACCCTTTGCCGGATAGAACTGGTTAGGATGCACCGTATCTACCGGAACGGTGAGCACCTTCAGCGCCAACGGATTTCCGTGATAGCTCTTGCCGTCGATCTTCACATCGAGTGCAGGAACCACATACACCTTCTCATCGAAAGAGGTAAGCGTATAGTCGCGGCTCACCAGGATGCGGTCATCACCCATCTGCATCGTGTCGCCCTTGCTCTGCTCCACCACCTCTACACCAGGTACAATCTGGTCCTGAGGCTTGAAGGATGGCAGCACAATTCTGGCACCCTTCCGGGCTGTAGCCTTGAGGTGCAGGATGGTCTGCTGTCCGATAAGCAGCTGCAGGGAATCCATGCGCTGCTCCACGGTCTGCCCGAAAGCCAGCGTAGAGCAACCCATCAGCGCCATCGTCAATATGATATTCTTTATTTTCATGTTATCTTACTTTAGCCTCTCTGTTTGAACAGCATCAGGAGCGCCTTCGAGAAGTCCTCGTTGGTGGCTACCGAAGTCCAATCTACCTTGCTCTTGGCAAAGAGCTGTCGCAGATTCTCCTGCTGTCGCAACCAGTTTTGGGTGTGAGCCACTCTCAATTTCTTAGAACTGGTATCGATATACATCTCGTGTCCCGTCTCGGCATCCATCACCTTGAGCAGTCCCACGTCGGGCAGCTGCTTGGCACGCGGATCATACACCTGTATTCCCACCACATCGTGCTTCTGGTTGGCTATCTGCAGCTGGTGCTGATAGTCCTTGCTATCGTAGAAGTCGCTGATGACGAAAGCCGTGCAATGGCGTTTCATCACCCTCGTGAAGTATTCCAGGGCACATCCGATATCGGTACGCTGACTCTCGGGATGAAAGTCGAGCATCTCACGAATGATGTAGAGGATATGCTTGCGTCCCTTCTTGGGAGGGATATATTTCTCTATTCTGTCGGAAAAGAAGATGACACCTATCTTGTCGTTGTTCTGGATGGCACTAAAGGCAAGGGTTGCAGCTATCTCGGTAGCCAGGTCGCGCTTCATCTGGCGTATGGTACCGAAATCGAGCGAACCGCTCACATCCACCATCAGCATCACGGTAAGCTCTCGCTCTTCTTCAAAGACCTTGACGAAAGGGCGATGGAAGCGAGCCGTCACATTCCAGTCGATGTCTCTCACGTCGTCGCCATACTGATATTCGCGCACCTCGGCAAAGGCCATTCCCCTACCCTTGAAGGCAGAATGATACTGGCCGGCGAAGATGTTCTGGCTCAATCCGCGAGTCTTGATCTCGATCTTCCGAACTTTCTTTAAGATATCTTGTGTATCCAACTTAATTTACTTTGAATTTTGAACTAAATCAAGGCACTTCAACCTTGTTGATGATGCGGCTGACGATTTCCTCGCTGGTGATTTCGCTTGCCTCTGCCTCGTAAGAGAGGCCGATGCGGTGGCGGAGCACATCGTGAGCCACGGCACGTACATCCTCAGGAATCACGTAGCCACGGTGCTTGATGAAGGCGTAGGCTCTGGCTGCCTTGGCAAGTGAGATGCTGGCACGAGGACTACCGCCAAAGGTAATCATATCCTTCAATTCGCCCAGGCCGTAACGGTCTGGATAACGGGTAGCGAAGACGATGTCGGCAATATACTGCTCAATCTTCTCATCGATATACACCTCGTTGACGATGCTGCGAGCCTTCAGGATTTCCTCGGCTGTAGTAACCGGAGTCACGGTAGGCAGACCGCCCTGGATGTTCTCACGGATGATGAGTTTCTCTTCTTCGATGGTAGGATAATCGATGATAACCTTGAGGAGGAAACGGTCCACCTGAGCCTCAGGCAACTGATAGGTACCCTCCTGCTCCACCGGGTTCTGGGTAGCCATCACCAGGAATGGATTAGGCAAATGGAAAGTCTGCTCGCCGATGGTTACCTGATGTTCCTGCATCGCCTCGAGCAAGGCACTCTGCACCTTGGCTGGAGCACGGTTGATCTCATCTGCCAGGACGAAGTTGGCAAACACAGGTCCACGCTTCACATGGAAGGCTTCATCCTTCTGCGAATAGATCTGCGTACCGATCACGTCGGCAGGCAACAAATCGGGTGTAAACTGTATGCGGCTATAGTCTGCACTAATCAACTGTGACAATGTTTTGATTGCAAGAGTCTTCGCCAGACCAGGTACACCTTCCAGGAGAATGTGACCATCAGAGAGAAGACCGATAAGGAGACAGTCAACGAGGTGCTTCTGACCTACGATGACCTTGTTCATGCCCATTACCAGGTTGGTAACGAACTGACTCTGTTGTTCAATCCGGATATTCAACTCACGGATATCAATAGCTTCTGCCATAATCTTATTATCAATTTTACGTTTAATTCATTCTAAAAACAGAACAAAGGGCACTTCCAAAATGCCCTCCGTCCTCAAATCAAACGCAAAAGTACTCAAATATGAGCACAAAAGCGAATAAAGCTAACTAAATTATATTAAAAAAGTTTCACAAACGCTATTTTTAGAAACTTTTAATAAAGCAGGCACACGAAGCATCAGCGATTGCGATGCTTCATATACCATGGATGTACTAGGAAATTATACATCAGAAGAGAAACCACTGTCAATCCGAAAGCTGGATACACAAGTTCATTATACACTGGATTCAAGATCACCAGATCCATACCAAGACCCTTCGGATACAAGTCCTTCACTAGCCAGAAACCCAATCCGATTCCTAAGCTCAACCCCAGTTCCCACGCCAGGAAGAAGGAGCTCATACTGGTGCCACGCTGGCAATGCTTGGCAAGCTTGATGTAGAAAAGCAGGAATCGGCTTCCGATGATACCCACTCCCAAGGCAAGCAAGGCAGGTACAAGCATCTCTTCGGCAAAGCTCTGATCGCTTAAGGAAACAAATTCTGCTGCCGCGATCAATATCAGTCCCACGATTACCTGACTCTTCAGCTCTGCATCTGCAAAAACGTATTTCTCAGCCACCAATGCCAGAAACAGTCCGCAAAAAAACATCACATAGACGGTGAGAGAATGAGGCTGCGACAGATAGAAGCCCAGTATCACCATGATGCATACAATATTGACGAACAGCGGAAATCCCTGAGGCAGGAAGAAGCGGTCGCTACTGATGAGTGACACGTTTTCTGACGGAGCCTTGAACGGGAATTTCACTCTGGAAACCAGCACCAAGGCAACCAATGCCAATACCGAGGCTACAGGAAAAACGACTTTCATACTGAAGACATGATAGACCAGAAGCGACAGCAATGGACCTACCGCAATGGAAAAGCGGGCAAACCAGGAGGTGATATAATTCGCCTCCGTACGCTGGAAAGATTCACAGGTATCGATAATCAGCGTACTCGCCAGCGACATCTCTGCCAAACCCAGGAAAGCGCCCTGAATCAGACGCATCACCACCAGCATCTCGAAGCCCACCTTGATATTCCAGAAGGTTTCCAGATAATAAAGGATGACGAGACTGACTGCCACACCCAGGATGGATATCTGGCATACCCGATTGCGGCGATAGCGCTGCACCAGATAGGAGCAGAAGCCACCCAAAAGAAAGATGCCCAAGCCATAAGCAGCATAAACCACGCCAATCTGAGTAACGGAATATCCCTCCTTAGCCATAAAATAAGGTATGCTCAGGAGGAGCATGTAGATGCTCGTCATCAGGAAGAGATTGGCGAAGCAGAGACGCCAGAAGTCACGGTGCCACAGATTAAAATGCACCGGGGTATTTTGCGTATCCATCTTAGTAGCTCTCTTCTGCGCTTGGATACTCCACGCTCTTCACGGCGTCGATATAAGCCTTTACTCCCTTCTGCATCTCCTCGCCTACCTGGGCAAAATGACGCAGGAATTTTGGCTTGAAGCCCTGGGTCATACCGAGCGCATCAGCATAAACCAGCACTTGCCCATCACAACCGTTACCAGCTCCAATACCGATAGTTACAGCGTTTACCTGACGTGAAACTTCAGCCGCCAGTTTGGCAGGAACCTTCTCCAGGACGATGGCAAAACAGCCAGCCTTATCCAGAGCTTTAGCATCGCTGATCAGCTTCTCTGCCTCTGCATCCTCCTTGGCACGGATGCCGTAACCACCAAACTTGTTCACGCTCTGAGGAGTAAGTCCAAGATGGCCGCAAACAGGAATACCGGCATTGATGAGTGCCTGAACAGTATCCAGAATCTCCACGCCACCTTCCAGCTTCAGCGCATCCACGCCCGTCTCCTTCATCATTCGGCAAGCATTGCGCAAGGCATCTTCCTTGCAAACCTGATAGCTGCCGAAAGGCATATCACAGAGCACGAGTGCATGATTGCAGGCGCGGGCCACACTGCGTGCGTGGTAAATCATCTGATCTACGGTGATAGGCAATGTATCAGCATTTCCAGCCATCACATTGCTAGCCGAATCACCTATCAGGATGGTATCGATGCCAGCTGCATCGATGATGCCTGCGGTAGTGAAATCGTAGGCAGTAAGCATCGTAACCTTTTCACCTGCCGCCTTCATTTCGGCGTAGGTCTTGGTTGTGATTTTCTTTTTGTCTGTAGATAAATATCCCATATAATTGTGTTTACTTAAAAGTTTCTACAATCTTCTCCAGGTCATCGTATCCGAATCCATTATAATCGGCTATCACATAGTCGCTGTATGGCTGGATGCTCTCTGCAGAATTGGTAGTAGCGAGTCCGAGGGTAAATGCACCCGAAGCTCTCACTGCCTTCAGTCCGTTGAAGCTGTCCTCCAGACCTACGCATTCCTCCGGCTTTGCTCCGAAACAGGCAGCACCCTTGAGATAACAGTCTGGATCCGGCTTGCTCTTGACAAAATCTTCGCTGGTGAGCACGCGGTCAAAATTGGTCTTGAACTCAGGATGATGCTTATACACCTGCTCCATCTTCTGCAGATTGCTGCTCGTCACCACAGCGCACTTCACACCATGCGCCTTTACATCTTTCAGGAAAGTTTCGAATCCGGGAATGTAAGGAAACGACATATTCAGCTCGAACTCATCGAGCCGGTCTGTTATCTTAGCCTGTTCCGACTTGTAATCGGTGTATCCATCAATATGAGCGAATGTGGCATCATCAGAGAAGTACTTGTCGTAGATCTGAACCAGCGTCTGTCCCTTGATGCGAAGCGCAAAGTCAGGCATCTCCGGATGATACTCCCTGCCTATCATTCCCCAGAACACGGAATACTGGCTTTCGGTATCGAAAACCACGCCGTCTAAGTCGAATAATGCTGTTTTTATCATTACTTTTTATATTAAATAAATACTATCTAACATCTTTTTCGGGTGCAAAGGTACACATTTTTTTGCTAACTAGCCCCGAAATAACTACTAAATATACAAAAAAAGCTAATTTTATTTTGTTTTATCTACAATTTGCACTACCTTTGCATCGGTTTATATACATTAACTGAAGTTTCGCAAGTATCTCACCCACACGCCCTGAAAGGGCAGAAGCTCCTAGCCCAGGGCAGCGCCCTGGGTATACAAGCAATCAGCAAGGCGCCCTGTAAGGGCAA
>ERZ791809.820-NODE-820-length-19419-cov-3.025098_pt1 | contig 19419 bp, 10 predicted proteins | sample MGYA00509946_ERZ791809 | MGnify/ENA primary metagenome ERZ791809 (study PRJEB30046, sample SAMN00791993) | human gut metagenome | study: EMG produced TPA metagenomics assembly of the A metagenome-wide association study of gut microbiota in type 2...
AATGAAAGTTGGGCAACTTACCGGATTTTTAAGTTATGTCTTACAAATTCTAAATGCATTAATGATGATTTCAAATGTTTTCTTAATGTTGACTCGTTCACTTGCAAGTTGTAAACGTATTGTAGATGTTTTAGATGAAGTGAATAATTTACATGATCCAATTGATCCAATAATTGAAATGAATCAAGGTGAAATTGAATTTAAAAATATTTCATTTAAATATAAAGAAAGTGCTCAAGAAAATGTTTTAAGTAATATTAATTTACATATTGAACCAGGTTCTACAGTTGGTATCTTAGGAGGAACAGGTTCTGCTAAAACAAGTTTAGTTCAATTGATTGATCGTCTTTATGATGTAAGTGAAGGAGAAATATTGATTGATGGACATAATGTCAAAGATTATTCGTTAGAGTATTTAAGAGATCAAGTAGGCATGGTCTTACAAAAAAACACTTTATTTTCTGGAACAGTGAAAGAAAATCTTTTATGGGGTAATAAAGAAGCAAGCGATGGAGAAATCAAATGGGCTTGTAAACAAGCTTGTGTGGATGAATTTATAGAAAACTTTCCAGAAGGTTATGGTACATATTTAAAACAAGGTGGTGTCAATGTTTCCGGGGGACAAAAACAACGTTTATGTATTGCTAGAGCATTATTGAAACATCCTAAAATTCTTATTTTAGATGATTCAACAAGTGCAGTTGATACAGCGACAGAAGCAAGTATTAAAGAAGCTTTAGCTTCTTTAAAAGGAACAACAAAGATTATTATAGCTCAACGTATTTCTTCACTTCAACATGCTAATCAAATCATTATCTTAGATAATGGAAAAATTCATGCAATTGGAAATCATGAAGAGTTATTAAAGAATGATGAAATTTATCAAGAAATCTATGATTCTCAATTGAAAGGAGTTGATTTATAATGGCTAGACAACTTACAAATGCGAAACCAAAAAATATGAAAAAGACGCTTTCATCTTTTAAGAAATATATTGGTAATCATAAATACGCTTTTGTTTTTATTGGATTGCTTGTTATTCTTTCGACTTCGATTAGTTTATGGGGAACTTATCAAATTAAAACAGTCGTTAATCGTTATGTTTTAAAAAATGATTATCATGGACTCGTTTCATTTATTATTTTCATGGCAATTGTTTATTTTATAGGAGCTACTGCTACAGCTATTTATAAACAATTAATGGTACATACTGCTCAAAGTATTGTCCAAGAATTAAGAAATGATTTATTTGCGAAAATGCAAAAATTACCTATTTCTTATTTTGATGGACACCCTCATGGAGAAATCATGAGTCGTTTTACTAATGATTTAGATACCATTCAAGATGCTTTAAATAACTGTTTTGATACATTGATTCAAAGTTTTATTATGATTGTAGGTACACTCTTTTTGATCTTTGTATTAAGTTGGAAATTATCCTTGATTGTATTTGCTTGTATGATCTTAATGTATTTTTTAATTCAATATTTAAGTCAAAGAAGTAAAAAATACTTTAAGAAACAACAAAATGCGATGGGTTATTTAAATGGTTTCATTGAAGAAATGGTTGATGGTATCAAAGTTGTTAAAGTCTTTAACCATGAAAAAGAAAACTCAATTGAATTTGATTATCGAAACCAAGAACTTTATGATTCAGCAGTAGAAGCATTAACTTATTCAGGAAGAACAATACCAACTGTTGTTTCTATTTCTTATTTCAACTATGCTCTTGTCGCAAGTATCGGTGGTTTATTTGCTATTAATGGAATTATGGATTTAGGAAGTTTATCATCTTATCTTGTCTTTGTAAGACAAACAGCGATGCCTATTAACCAATTTACTCAACAACTTAACTTTATTCTTGCGGCGATGGCAGGTGCCGAAAGAATCTTTGATTTAATGAATGAAAGTGAAGAAGTTGATGAAGGGAAAGTGACATTAACACAAGTAGAAATCTTAGAAGATGGTTCAATGCAAGAAAGTAATCATTATACAGGACATTGGGCTTGGAGACATCCAAGAGACAATGGCATTGAACTTGTTGAATTAAAAGGAGATGTTCGTTTCCATGATGTTGTTTTTGGTTACAATGAAACACATCCGATTTTAAAAGATATTAATCTTTTTGCAAAACCGGGACAAAAAATTGCTTTTGTTGGAAGTACAGGGGCTGGGAAAACAACGATCATTAACTTAATTAATCGTTTCTATGATATTACGAAAGGGTCAATTACTTATGATGGTATTGATGTAAAATTAATTAAAAAAGATGATTTAAGAAAATCGATTTCTATTGTTTTACAGGACACTCATTTATTTACGGGAACCATTGCGGATAATATTCGTTATGGAAAACTTGATGCAAGTGATGAAGAAGTTATTGAAGCCGCTAAACTAGCTAATGCAGATAGCTTTATTAGAAGATTACCAAATGGTTATCAAACAATGCTTTCTAGTGATGGAACAAATCTTTCACAAGGGCAAAGACAACTCTTAGCGATTGCTAGAGCAGCTATTTGTAATCCACCTGTATTGATTTTAGATGAAGCAACAAGTTCGATTGATACCCGTACTGAAAAGTTGATTGAAAAAGGAATGGATCGTTTAATGGAAAATAGAACAGTTTTCGTGATTGCTCATCGTCTATCTACAGTTAGAAATTCTGATGCCATCATGGTCTTAGATCATGGACAAATTATTGAACGTGGTAGTCATGATGAATTACTTGAAAAGAAAGGACGTTATTATCAACTTTATATAGGGCAATTTGAATTAGAGTAAAAAATTCTTACATCATTTTTGATTTTTTGTTATAATGCTTTTGTAAAAATGATGTGTAGCTAAATGCGTAAGTCCAATCTATTTGGAGATAGGTACTTGCGCATTTTTTTATACAAAAAAGGAGGAAATGATGGAAAAAAATAAGATGGCCGTAGTGCCTTTAAAAAATTATTTTTGAAAATGGGATTACCAATGATCATATCAATGGTTTTACAAGCTCTCTATAATGTTATAGATAGTATATTTATAACAAACATGGGAAGTGATGGAGTTATTGCTAATCAAGCCTTAACTTTAGCTTTTCCTATTCAATTATTAATTATCGCTATTGGTGTAGGAACCGGTGTTGGTATTAATGCTTTATTATCTAAAAGTTTAGGTGAACAAAATAAAGATAAAGTTAATAAAATTGCCGGAACAGGAATCTTTTTAAGTATTTGTATTTATGTTGTTTTCTTAGTGTTTGGATTATTTGGATCAGAAAAATTTATAAGATTGTTTGCTGGAAGTAATCAAAAGGTTATTGAAATGGGAACAACCTATCTTAAAATTTGTTGTTGTTTTTCTTATGGTTCTATTGGTTTTACCGTCTATGAAAGATTTCTACAATCAACAGGTAAAACACACTTTTCAACAATTGCTCAAATATCAGGAGCCGTTACAAATATTATGTTAGATTATATCTTTATTTATCCTATGAAAATGGGCGTTGCGGGAGCCGCTTTAGCAACAATTATTGGACAATTTGTTTCTTTGTTTGTAGCAATGTATTTTCATTATTATAAAAATAAAGAAATTAATGGAAATATTTGTTATATCAAAGCGAATGCTTCTCTAATTAAAGGAATCTATATGATTGGTGCTTCTGCAGCATTGATGCAAGGTTTACTTGCAGTGATGATGGCAGGAATGAATGCTATATTAGGATTAGCTCAAGTTGATCCAGCTCTTTTAATTGGTTCTTTTGGTATTTACTATAAGATCCAACAAATTGCTTTATTTTCAGTATTTGGATTGTCTAATACAATTATTTCCATTTTATCTTTTAATTATGGAATGAAAGATAGAAAAAGAATAGATGAATGTATTAAGTTTGGTATTGTTGATACAATCATTGTTTCTTTAATGATTACTTTATTATTTGAACTTCTTGTCCATCCATTATCACAATTATTTGGATTATCAGGAAGTACACAAGAAATGATTGATATTTGTAGTACAGCTTTACATATAGCAAGTCTGGGATTTGTTTTTATGGGTATTTCTGTCGCGATTCAAGGTGTCTTACAATCTATTGGTTATGCCATTAGACCTTTAATTATTGCTTTACTTCGCTTGGTTATTTTTGTATTTCCAATAGCCTACTTCTTTACTTTAACAGAAAATGTAGCAACACTTGTTTGGTGGACATTTCCAATTTCTGAATTGTTGACAGTTATTGTTTCATTTATTATCTTGAAAAAATCATATAATGAAAGAATAAGTTCTATTAAAAATGAAAGTATAACAAATAATTTAGTAATTGCTATTTCAAGAGAACATGGCACAAATGGAAAAGAAATTGCGAGACAAGTCGCTAAAGAATTAAACATTGAATTTTATGATAAAGAAAGAATCAAAGAATTTGCTCTTAAACATGGATTTGTAAGTAATAAAGAAAGTGAAGATTATATTTATAGTCAATTCTTATCATTAGACATTAATAAAAAATCAATTATTCTTTTATCAAATGTTATTAAAGAAATTGCGAAGAAAGGAAATTGTGTTATTGTTGGAAGAGCTGCAGATTATATTTTAAAAGAAGATGAAAAATTAGTAAGAATCTTCTTATATGCTCCTTTAGAATATCGTCTAAATAAAGTAATGGAAATTTATCATGATAGTCATGAGGATGCTCTTCGATATATTCATAAATCGGATCATTCTAGAAAAAGTTATTATGAAGTTATTTCTAATAAAACATGGGGTGATAAATCAAACTATGATTTATGTTTAGATTGTAAATTAGGAAATGAAACAATCAAAGATATTATTTGTAACTATGTTAAATCTTTAAATAAATAAAGAAGTCTTTCAAAAAATGAAAAGACTTCTTTTCTTTTAAAGATATTCTATATAATGTCTTTTACGAGGGAGGGCTTATATGAGTAAATTAAGAGATCATTATTTATTTCATGCAGGTATTTCATGTTTTTTTTATTTAGGGTATGGTGCCTTTACAGTTGTTTTGTCAATGTATTGTCAAGATATAGGAATGTCAGCCTCACAAATTGCTTACATTGTATCCTTTGCACCACTTTTATCTATTGCAACACAACCATTTTTTGGATACTTGGCAGATAAGTGGCAATCACCAAGAAAAGTATCTATTTTATTATCATTTGCGAATATACTTTGTATGTTTATTTTTGCAATTAGTCGTAATTTTTGGATTTTACTTTTATCATCAGGTCTAGCAGTATCTTTTATGAATGCGGTTACTCCTTTAACAGATCGTATTGGTGTTTCTTCACCTTATCAATTTGGTAAGATTCGTTTATGGGGTTCTGTAGGTTATGCCATTATGGCACAAGTCAGTGGACTTTTATATCAATATATTTCACCATTTGCTAACTTCATGGCTGGTATTTTAGGAACATTAATTACCATTATTTGTATTTATATGGTTTCTGATCCAAAGCTTTCAGAAGTTCCCGAAAAAGAAGAAAATAAATTATCGACAGTTGTTGTTATGAAAGAGCTTGTTCATAATATACCATTTATGCTCTTTCTAGTGATTTCATTTTTCTTTTGGGGAGCATGCTCCACAAACTTTAACTATTTATCATTATTTATTAAATCTCAAGGTGGAACAGCTTCACAAGTAGGAACCTACCAACTTTTTGCGACATTATTTGAAATTCCGATGATTCTAGCAACAGACTATATCATTAAAAAGATACCTTATCGTTATATCATGATGTTTGCGATTATCATGTCAATGATCAATTTTGCATGGTATGCAACTTTACCTTCTGTTAATATGATTATTTATGTTTTTGTATTTAAAGGTTTTTCTACTGTACTCTTTACGATGATTACTGTAAGATTAGTAATGGTTTTAGTAAAAGAAGAATATGTCTCTACAGCCTATGGAATTCAAGCTATGCTTGGTAAAGGCGTAGGTGCAATGCTTTTCCAATTAATTGGAGGTAGAATTATTGATTCCATAGGAATGAATGGTTTCTATTTATTCTTATTTGCAGGAATTACGATTGCTTTTGTAGTGACACTTTTCTTTAGAATGCCTAAGAAAGTGAGAGTGTAGTATGTTAGAATTAAATGCTGTTATTTTTGATATGGATGGTTTGATGATTGATACAGAACCTGTAGGAAAGATGTTAGTGAAAACATCTCATGAAAAATTGGTTATGAAGTTGCTGAAGAAATGTTTTATCATTTGATTGGTACAAATGAAAAGACATCAAAAGCTTATTATCATAGTGTTTTTGGTGAAGATTATCCTTATCAAAAGATTAAAGATTATCGAGATCAATTAAGAAAAGAATATTTTAATAGTCATCCTTTAGAAGTAAAAAAAGGTTTATATGATTTATTAGAAGATTTAAAAAAGAAAAATATTAAAATGGCAGTGGCTTCTTCAACACGTTATGAACGTGTTTTATCTAATTTAAAGAGTATTAAAGTTGATCATTATTTTAATGCCATTATTGGTGGTGACCAAATACAACATGGGAAGCCAGCCCCAGATATCTTTTTAAAAGCAGTTGAGTTGCTAGGGGTAAGTAAAGAAGATGCCTTTGTTTTAGAAGATAGTAAAAATGGAATTTTAGCAGCACATGCAGGAAATATTCCTGTTATTTGTATTCCTGATTTGATTCATCATTCTAAAGATATTCTTGATTTAACTGTAGGATGTTATGATTCTCTTGATCAATTAATAGATGTTATTGTTAAAAAAGATGACAAAGCATAATATAGAACCCGTTTATAATCAAGATTCTAGGATTCTTATTCTAGGATCTTTTCCATCTGTAAAATCAAGAGAAGCCAAGTTTTTTTATCATCATCCTCAAAATCGTTTTTGGAAAGTTTTAGCTGCTTTATTTCAAGAAGAAGTTCCACAAACAATTGAAGAGAAGAAAACTTTTTTACTTAGAAATCATCTTGCTTTATGGGATGTTATTGAAAGTTGTGACATTAAAGGATCAAGTGATTCAAGTATTACCAATGTTAAAGTCAATGATTTAGATTTAATTGTTAAAAATTGTCCTGTTGAAAAAATCATTACTAATGGCAAAGCTGCCAATCGTTATTATCATCAATATTTTGATTATAATTTACCCGTTATTCAATTACCTTCTACTTCACCAGCGAATGCCATGTATTCACTTGAAAAATTAATTGAGAAATGGAAGGTGATTTTATGGAAAGAGATTTAACACAAGGAAAGATAGGAAAATCTATTTTATTATTTTCTATTCCGATGATTTTAGGGAATTTATTACAACAATTTTATAGTTGATACTTATATTGTAGGAAAATATATTGGTAGTAATGCATTAGCTGCTGTTGGATCAAGTTATACATTAATGACATTTCTAACTTTTATTATTATTGGTTTATGTATGGGAAGTGGTATTTTATTTTCAATGTATTTTGGAGCTAAAAAATATGAAAAGATAAAAATGTCATTGATTCTAACAATTGTTTCACTTGGAACAAGAGTTCTTCTAGCCTACTTATTAGCGCCTTCATTTGGTTTAGAAATGATTTGGTGGGCAATTGTTATTGGATGGATTTTAGCGGATACAATTGGTATTGTATATGGTATAAAAATAGAAAAATGGTTCAAGTAAAAAATACTGCTTTTGCAGTATTTTTTATTAGCTATTTTGACTAGACAAGTGTATAATAATCTTTACCGTATGTGTCTACTTAGTATTATTTGGCATGATACGTAAGCGCTTACTAAAGGAGTTCGCTATGAAATATTTACAAAGATTAGGTAAATCACTCATGTTACCTGTTTCAATCATGCCTATAGCAGCACTACTTAAAGGAATTGGGTATTGGATTGATCCTACTGGATGGGGTATACATAACCCAATTGCTGCTTTACTCATTGCTGCTGGTGGAGCAATTATAGATAACCTTCCCATTTTATTTGCGATAGCTGTTGCTATGGAAATGTCTAAAAAAAGAGATACAGCAATAGTGTTAAGTGCTCTTGCTTGTTATATGATGATGACAACAATTCTATCATCTAAATGCATTGCATTAATGTTGCAAATTCCAGAATATGCTGTGGATTTAGCTTTTCATAATACGCAAAGTGCTTTTATTGGTATTTTGGTAGGTTTGATTGTGGCTATTTCTTTTCAAAAGTTTGATCAAAAAAGATTACCTCAGTTTTTAGCTTTTTTTGATGGAAAGAGATTTGCTTCCATTGTTTCTACAGGAATTACACTTTTGATATCTTTAATATTTATTGATATTTGGCCAATGTGTTATCACTTTTTTATTTGGTTTGGGAAAGAAATCGCTAATTTTGGACCTCTAAGTGCAGGAATCTATGGTGTTTTAAATCGATTATTGATTCCTACTGGTTTACATCATGCTCTCAACTCTGTATTTTGGTTTGATGTTGCAGGTATTAATGATATTGGCAAATTTTGGGGAACAATTTCAGGTGGTGTTAAAGGTGTTACAGGAATGTATCAAGCAGGATTTTTCCCAGTAATGATGTTTGGGCTTCCTGGAGCTGCTCTAGCTATGTATCGTTGTGCTAGAAAAGAGAATAAGAAAAAAGTAGGTGCTATCTTATTTTCGGCTGCTTTAGCATCGTTTTTTACAGGTGTGACTGAACCACTTGAGTTTGCTTTTATGTTTGTAGCACCAACACTTTATTTAATTCATGCTTTACTTACAGGGATGATGCTTTTTATTGCAGCAACTTTTAAATGGATGGCAGGGTTTGGTTTTTCTGCAGGACTTATAGATTATGTTTTAAGTTTTAAATCACCATTTGCTAATAATATTTTATTTTTAATTCCTTTAGGAATTATATGCGGATTGATTTATTACATTGTTTTTAGAGTATTGATTACACGTTATAATATTATGACACCTGGAAGAGAAGAAAATGAGGTAAAGAAAGTAGAGAAAGTCGAAAATAATTTTGATGAAATTGCTATTCAATTATTTGAAGCATTAGGTGGTAAAAAGAATATTATAAGTGTTGATCATTGTATTACGCGTTTACGTGTAGAAGTTAAAGATATCTCAATAATAGATAAACAGACTCTATCAAAGATGAATTTTTCTCATATTGTTGAAGCAAGTGAGCATGAAATACAAATCATTATAGGAACTGAAGTTCAATTTATTGCTGAAATATTAAATGAAATACTAATGTAGGAGAAATGAAATTGAAGATTATAAAAATATTTAATAATAATAGTATTGCTGCTTTATCTGATGAATTAGGGGATATTATTTTAACAGGATCAGGAATCGGCTTTCAAAAAAAGATAGGTGATTTAGTTGATGAATCACGGATTGAAAAAACATATATCTTTAAAGAAAAAGGTGAAAAACGTATCCGTAGAGGAATCAATGATATTGAACCTATTTATTATGAAATTACTAGTTTATTAGTAAGCAAAGCAACAGAACAATTGAATACCCAATTTTATGGGGAAATCTTTCTAGCAATTAGTGATCATATTGCTTTTGCTATTAAACGAAAAAAAGAAAATATTGATTTGCCAAATGTAGTTTTATCTGAAACAAAAGCTCTCTATAAAAAAGAATATCAGTTGGGTTTATGGATTATAAAAATGATTAAAGAAAAAACAGATATTCAATTAGAAGAGGCAGAAGCAGGGTATATTGCATTACATTTAGTTAATTTTTCTACTAAAAACAACGCACAAAATACTTCTAAAATTGTTAATTTTGTAAAAGATGTTTTTGATATTATTGAAAAAACAATGTGCATTAAATTAGAATTAGATTCTATCGATTATGCAAGATTATCTACACATCTTAAGTTTTTAGCCGAAAGAGTTTTTCGACATGATATAGGAAATACAATAGATACAACAGAAAATATAAGAGATATGTTAAAAGAAAATATTCGGTTATCTCTTTGTGTTAATCGGATAAAAAAATTAATTCAAAAAAAATATCATTATACATTAACACCAGATGAACAAACATATTTATGTATACATATCAAAAAGAATTGTCACATTTAATGTAAGCGCTTGACAAAAAGTAATGCTATTTGTTATTGTATAGACAAGGATTGTTACTTTAAGTAGGCAAGACCAAATATATTGACGGCATTTTAGAAATGTTGTTTTTATGTTTGGTCTTTTCTTTTTAAAGAGAAGGGAGAAAAATATGAAATTGAAAAAGAAAAGTGTTGTAGCTGTATTAACATTATCGATGTCAATGGGTTCAGTATTATCGATGGTACCAGTTTTTGCAGAAACATCTCAACAAAATTTAGCGTTAAACAAAACAGCTTATGTTTCAGCTGAATATGGCACAATGCCTAGAAAAAATTTAACTGATGGTAATGAAAAAACACGTTGGTCAACAGAAAGTGGACCTACTCAATGGGCATATATTGATTTAGGACAAGAATATGAAATGAATAAGTTTCAAATGTTTTGGGAAAATGAATCGACTTATGCCTCAGCTTATAATATTTATGTTTCTAATGATCTTAATTCTTGGGGTGAACCAGTACTTTCAAGAACAGATAATAAAAATGTTGTCAGTGAAGAATTATTAGGTAGTAAAGTAAGTGGTCGATATGTTAAGTTAGAAGTTACAGAAATGAAAGGGTATCCTAATGTTTCATGTTATGAATTTAAAATTTTTAATACAGATGAAAAAGTACAAGATCCAAATACAAATGTTGCATTAAAGAAAACAGCAATCGCAAGTTCTCAGGAAGCAGCGAGTGTTAAAGCTGCAAATGCAGTAGATGGAAATACATCATCACGTAGTTCTCGTTGGGGAAGTAATATTGGAAACGGACCAGATTGGATCTATGTTGATTTAGGTGAAAGAATGAATGTTAATACTGTTAAGGTATTCTGGGAAACACGTAAAGCAACAGCTTATAAGATTCAAATTGCTGATACTGAATCTACGCCTCAAGAAAGTGATTGGCAAACAGTTAAAGAATTTAAAGATCGTCCAAAATCTTTAACAGAAAAAATTGTTTTAGATCAAATCTATAAAGCAAGATATGTGCGTTTATATGTTGATTCACATACTTCAGAAGATCCAGATGGTGGTATTGCTTGGAATACGATTTCTATTTATGAATTAGAAGTTTATGGTGGAAATCCTGATGAAAAAATGTCAATGAGTGATGTTTTAAATGGAATTCAAGTAGAAACACCAAAAACTGGAGATAAAAAGTTAAAAGTCACTTTACCAGAAGTTGAAGGTTATACTGTTGAATATAATGGTACTGATTTTGAACAAGTCATTGATGAAGATTTAACAATTTATCAACCTATTAGTGATAAAAATGTTAAAGTATCATTCAAGATTACAGATAATGATACAAATGATTATAAATTCAAAGAAATTGCTGTTACAGTTCCAGGTAGTCAAAAAAATGACGAAACAGCGAATAAAGCACCAAATGTTTTACCAGAATTAGCTGAATGGAATGGTGGACATGGAAACTATACAGTTTCTAAAGGGGCAAGAATTGTTTATAAAGATAGTTCACTTCAAAAAACTGCAGAAGCACTTGCTAATGATTATGAAGATATTACTGGAAAAAGTATTGCTGTTGTAAAAGGTGAAAGCAAAACAGGAGATATTACTTTAGCTCTTACAAAAGATAAATCATTAGGGTTACAAGATGAAGGATATTTAATGGATATTGATGATTCAATCAATATTAAAGCTGAAACAACAACAGGGGCTTATTGGGCAACCAGAACGATTTTACAAAGTATTAAACAATCAGGAAATGTTCCTTGTGGGACAACAAGAGATTATCCACTTTATAAAGTAAGAAGTTTTATTTTAGATGTTGGACGTAAAACATTTACAATGGATTATTTAAAACAAATCGTTAAACAAATGTCATGGTATAAAATGAACGATTTCCAAGTTCACTTAAATGATAATTTAATTTCAATTGAAAGTTTAGCTGATCCAATGACAGGTTATTCAGCATTTAGATTAGAATCAGATGTTAAAAAAGGTGGAAACAATGGTTTAAATCAACAAGATTTAACAAGTACAGATTTATTCTATACAAAAAAAGAATTTAAAGATTTTATTAGGGATTCAAGAGATTATGGTGTAAGTATTGTTCCTGAAATTGATACACCAGCACATTCATTAGCACTTACTAAAGTAAGACCTGATTTAAGACATGGAACAAATGGACGAGAAAATGATCATCTAGCTTTAAGAGATAAATATGATGAATCATTAGGATTTGTACAAAGTATATTTGATGAATATATGAAAACAAGTGATCCTGTTTTCGATGAACAAACTACAGTCCATGTTGGTGCAGATGAATATAATGCAGATAAAGAAGCTTATCGTCGATTCTCAGATGATATGTTGAAATATGTACAAGATTCAGGAAGAACAGCACGTATTTGGGGAAGTTTAACTCAATGTTCAGGAAAAACTCCGGTTAGAAGTAAAGATGTTCAAATGAATTTATGGAACTTTGGTTATGCGAATATGGATCAAATGTATGAACAAGGTTATGATTTAATTAACTGTAATGATGGTCATTATTATATTGTTCCTAATGCTGGATATTACTATGATTATTTAAATAACAATATTTTATATAATCAAGCAATCAACTCGATTAGTGGTGTCACAATTCCTGCAGGTGATGAACAAATGCTAGGGGGCGCTATTGCTGTATGGAACGATATGACAGACTATTTAGAAAATGGTATTAGTGAATATGATGTTTATGATCGTTTACAAAATGCAATTCCATTATTTGGTGCTAAATTATGGGGTAAAGGAGATAAAACATTAGATCAAGCTAATAGTTTAAGAACAACATTAGGAGATGCTCCAGGTACAAATTTTGGTTATGAAGCAGCTAAAGATGAAAATGGTGTAATTGCACATTACAATTTAGATGAATTAAATCAATTAAATAATCACGAAAATGTTGAACTTGCTTCATTAGATAGTCATGATGCATTACGTTTGTTAGGAAATAAAAGTTATGCTACTACATCATTTAGTACTGTTGGTTTAAATAATGATTTACGTGTAAAAGTTAAACGTGAATCTTCAAGTGAAGAGGAACAAATTTTATTTGAAAGTAGCTATGGATCAATTAAAGCTGTTCAAAAAGAAACAGGAAAAGTTGGATTAAGTAGAGAAAATCATGATTATTCATTTAATTATGAATTACCAGTTAACCAATGGGTTGAATTAGAATTCAAAAATAGAAAAGAAGTTATTGATTTATATGTAAATGGTCAATTAGTAGATACTCTTGGTGATGATGAACAAGTAAGTGGTAGACCATTAAAAGCAACAATGATGATACCGTTTGAAAGAATTGGAAGTAAGGAACATGCTTTTAAAGGATATGTTGATGATATTCGTTTAGGTACACAAAAAACATATGCTTCAACAATGGAATTGGATTATTTAGTAACAAGTGCAAGTTATATAGCAGATGAATCACAAAATAAACAATTACAAGAAAAAATAAAAGAAGCAAAAGTAATTTTAAAAGAATATGATCCAAATGAACAAACAATTTCAACACTTACAAATGAAATTAAAGAGTTAGTAAATGGAATTGATTACAAAAAAGCAAATTATACAAGAGTAGATCACTATTTAAATTCAATTCCAAAAGATTTATCTATTTATACAGAAGATTCTGTTAAAAACTTACAATTTGTTATTGATATGATTCAAAGAGAATTACCTAAATCAATGCAAGATACAGTCGATCAATATGAAGTAGAACTTACAAAAGCACTTACTAAACTACAATTAAAATCACAAGTTAATGTAAATTACATTGATAACAGCAAACTTACAGCAACTGCTTCGTCTTATCAACATGATGGATCAGATCCTAAAAATGTATTAGATGATAATCCATCAACAATGTGGCATACAGATTGGAATTTATCAACACCTCATTGGATTGCTTTTGAAAATAAAGAAGAAATGAGTGTCAATGGTTTAACATATGTTCCTCGTCAAACTGGTAAAAATGGAAATGTTACAAAATATCGTATTGAAACAAGTGATGATGGTATTAATTGGAAAACAGTTAAAGAAGGTAATTTATCAAGTGATTCATCTACAAAAGTCATTGAATTTGATACAGTAAAAACAAAACATCTTCGTTTATACTACGTAGAAGCTGTTAATAATAACGGAAGTGCTGCAGAAATTAAATTACATCGTGCAGATATACCGGCAGATGTTGATGGTTTAAAAGATGTTATCAATAAAGCTAAAGCTATGGAAGATATTGGATATTTATCTACTTCATGGAATCATTTACAGGATACAATTAAAGCTGCTGAAGGTTTAGTCAATGCAGAAAATCCTGACGCTAATGAAATTGAAATTATGAAACGTCAATTAACAGATGCAATGGTAAAACTTGTATTATCTGTTGATAATGAACAATTAAAATCATTCGTTGATGATTTATCAAATCTTGAACAAAAAGATTATACAAAGGATTCATGGAAACAATTCCAAACTGTTCTTAAAGAAGCACAGGATGTTGTAAGTAATCATGATGCAACAAAAGATGAAATCAATGATATGTATCAAAAATTATTAGATGCTTATAATGGACTTGTTACACTTAATGATAAATCTGGATTAACTGATTTGATTAGTAAAGCTGATCAACTTCAAGAAAAAGATTATACAAAAGATTCATGGAAACAACTGGTAGAAGCATTAACTCAAGCAAAAGAAGTATCTGCTAAAGAAGATGCTACAAAAGAAGAAATCAACGAAGCTATTTTTAATCTAGAAAAAACTATGAATGCTCTTAAAAAAGTAGATTCATCTACTAAAGATGATAATACTTCAAAAGGAAATACTTCATCTAAAGATAATCAAGTAATTACTTCTACTACTAAAAATGATAAAAAACGATCTTCAACTGCTAAAACAGGTGATGAAACAAATATTATTTTATTTGTATTAATGGCTTTCATGTCATGGTTAGGTATTAAAAAAGTAAAAAAAGAAGAATTATAAAAATAGATGCCACTATTAAGTAGTGGTATTTATTTTGTCTAGACAAATTTATTGTAAGCCCTTGCATAGACAAAGAGTGTATGTTACAATACAGGATGTAAATACGGATTGTTACTTTAAGTAGGCAAGACCAAATAACTTACATTTTTTTAGTGTATCTTGTTTGGTCTTTATTTTTTGGTTTGTATTTGCAAATTAAGATTACATTATTCATTTAAGGGAGCAGTAATGTAAATAAGAAAGGAAGAAGAATATGAAAGAAAAGGTAAAGAGAATTGTTTCTCTAGCACTTGCATTTTTAATGTCAATTGGGTGTATTCACTCTTATCCAATCGTCAGTGCTTTGGAAAATGATTATGAAGTCTATCCAAATCCTCATATGATGGATTATCAAGATGGTTCATTTGATATGACATCTACTGTCAATGTTGTCTATGAAGATGGTATTGATGAATATACAAAGGATAGAATGAATGAAGTATTAGCTATTAAAAATATAAAAGCAAGTACTTCTGAAGAAGTAAAAGAAGGCCAAACAAACATTTTAGTAGGTATTAAAGATTCAAATCAATATGTTGATCAATATGTTGGTGAACATTATTCAGTAAAAACAACCCAATTATTTGATCAATTAGATTCATACTTATTAAAGGTTGATAATGGAACAATTACAGTATTAGGTAAAGATACAGATGCGGCTTTTTATGGTCTTACAAGTTTGTATCATATCTTTAAACAATTAGACGGAACAAATATCCGTAATTTTACAATAGAAGATTATGCTAATGTTGCTAGTCGTGGATTTATTGAAGGTTATTATGGAAATCCATGGTCAACTGAGGATCGTAAGAAATTAATGGAATGGGGAGGATACTACAAGTTGAATTCTTATTTCTATGCTCCTAAAGATGATCCTAAACATAACTCTAAATGGCGTGAACTTTATACAGATGAAGAAATTGAAACAAAAATCAAACCTCTTGCTGAAGCAGGAAATAAATCAAAATGTCGTTTTGTATTTGCATTACATCCATATATGTATAATGCCATCAGGTATAATAGTGAAGAAAACTATCAAGCAGACTTAAAAGTATTACAAGCTAAATTTGAACAAGTTATTAAAGCAGGTGTTCGTCAAATTGCTATTTTAGCAGATGATGCTGGAAATGTTGGTGGTGCTAACTATACAAAAACATTAACTGATATGACAGCATGGTTAAAAGAAATGCAAAAAACATATCCTGATTTAAAATTAACATTACCATTCTGTACACAAGAATATATGTCTAATGGACAAAGTTATTATCGTAATTTCCCAGCAAATATTCAAATCGTTATGACTGGTGGTAGAGTATGGGGAGAAGTTACAAATAACTTCACAACAACTTTTACAAATAATGCAGGGCGTGGCCCTTATATGTGGATCAACTGGCCATGTACAGATAACTCTAAAAAACACTTAATTATGGGTGGCTATACAACATTTTTACACCCTGGTGTAGATCCAAATAAGATTCAAGGAATCGTTTTAAATCCAATGCAACAATCTGAGCCAAGTAAAGTTGCAATTTTTGGGAATGCATGTTACTCATGGAATATTTGGCAAAGTGAAGAAGAAGCTCAAAAATGCTGGACTGCTTCATTTAAATATGTCGATCATAATAGTGCTATTGAAACTCAAGCATCAGCTGCTTTAAGAGAACTTTCAAAACATATGATCAATCAAAATATGGATGGTCGTGTAACAGCATTACAAGAATCAGTAGATTTAAAAGATCGTTTAACAAGCTTCAAAGAAGCTCTTACAAATGGAACAACAATCAGTGATGAACAATTTGAAGATTTGATCAATGAATTTACAATCTTAAAAAATGCGAGTGCTACATATAGAGCACAAGCAGGTGATACAAGAATAAAAGATCAAATTGTATATTGGTTAAACTGTTGGGATGATACAGCAGATGCAGCAATAAATTATCTTAAAGCTGTTAAAGCTGTACAAGATGAAGAAGCTAATGATAAGATTTGGGATCTATATGCTACTGGACAAGCTGCTTTTGAAAAATCAAAAACATATGGATTCAATTATGTTGATCATTTAGAATATGCAGAAGTAGGAGTACAACATATTGTACCATTCATTAAAGCAATGGATTCTTATTTAGGAGATATTGCTTCAACTATTGTTGATCCAAATAAACAAGTCACTAAATTTATTACAAATCGTAATGATAGTCCAACAGGTAATACTGACTATGTATTTGATAATAAGGCCAATACTGAAATTGTTTATAAAACACCAAATACAATTAGTAAAGGAACTTATGTAGGCGTTAGTTATTCAAAAGCAATTGATATTGATAGAGTGACTTTTAGATTAGGAACAAATTCAAATTCAAAAGATACTTTTTCTAAAGCTAAAGTGCAATATACAACAGATGGTAAAAAATGGGTTGATTTAGATAATCAAGAATATACTTTACCAAATGATGTAGCTTTAACTGACTTAAATTTAAAAGGGGTTAAAGGTATTCGCATGATTGCTACTGAAGATAAAGCGAATACTTGGTTAGGTATTAGAGATATTGCTGTTAATGCAGATGAAGTAGTAACTGAAGAAGATCCAGGTACATTATCTGTTGATAAATTGACACTTAAAGGTGGTTCTTTAAATAATTTATTAGATGACAGTAATGCTACTTATGCTCATTTTGCTGAAAGTCCTTATAAAGGTGGAGAAATTAAAGATTATTTACCAGTTGATGCAAGTATTACATTAACTTTCAAAAAAGCAAAAACATTAGGTACAATTTATTTTGGACAAGATGCAGGAACAGATAAATCAACAAAATATGCCATTGAATATACAACGGATGGTCAAACATGGAAAGTATTAAAAGAATATAATGGTGATGCTTCTGTTGAATTAGATGTATCAAGTCAAAATATTAAAGCAAAAGCAGTTCGTATTAGAAACTTAAAATTAAATTTAAAAAGTAATACAGCAGGATATTGGTGGAAAGTCAATACATTTAAAATGGCTGATCCAGGACAAATCAATGCAACATTTATGTATACAGATACATGGGGAATTTATCGAGGAACAGTAGCTAATTTAACAGATGGTGATAGTTCAACAGCATTAGATTTTAGTACCTCAGGTGATAGAACAAGAAAAGGTGATTATATTGGTTGGGATTTAGGTAAAGAAACAGCTATTGGTAAAATTCATGCAGTTATCGGTGGAGACCGCAGTGCAGGAGATAAATGGGAAAAATATAGTTTACAATACTCTAATGACAACCAAGACTGGACTACTTATAAAACATATCAAGGTTTAGCTAGTGGAAAAGATACAATTGATGAAAATTTCTATGGTTTAAAAGCACGTTATGTTCGTTTAGTGAATGAAGAAGAAAGAGCTGTATGGGTTATTTTCTCTGAATTTACAGTAAATGCATATAATCCAGATGAGGATTTCAATAATGCTAATGTTTATACAAATACAGATTATAGATTAGCTTCACAAAGTGAAGAAGCACTTACAGAATTGATCTATAATCAAGAAATTACTTTAGAAAAAGGTCAATACGTTGGTGTTGATTTATCAAGAATCAAAGATTTAAGTACATTCAATATTGATTATGAAAATGGTCAAGGAGCAACTTTACAAGTTTCAAAAAATGGTGTTGAATGGACAACTGTAACAGGTCAAGAAAAAGAACTTCCAGATGGAAGATATGTAAGATTAATTAATAAAACAGACAGAGCCATTAAATTGACAATTAATCATTTTGAAGTACATTCAAATGAAATTACAGCACCATATTTATATAAGGCAACTATGAATATTAATCCTTCATGGGGTGTTGGTGAAGATACTAGAAATAATGGTGCTGCTTTTGATGGTAATATCGATTCAACAACAGAATTTGGTGATTTTCCACAAAAAGGACAATATATTATTTATGATTTAGGACAAGAAAGAACAATTTCTAAAATTCAAATGTATTGCCAAGATAGTGCAGTTAACTATATTAGAGATGCTGATATTTTAGTATCAGATGATTTAGAAAACTGGACAAAAGTTGTAACTATTGGAGATGGTAATGAAAATACAAATGATGCTGGGGTTAAATGTATTGATTCAGATGCAGGTTATAAAGCATCAAGCACATATCCAAATAAAGTCTATGTAGAAGGAACTGCTAATAATATTAAAGCACGTTACTTAAAGATCTTAATGACAGCAACAAATAATAATAGAGCTGTTGTTTTCAATGAAATTGTTATCAATGATGGAGAATATGTACCAGTTTCAAATGATCCAACATATACTTCTTCAACCGTAGAAGCAAA
>ERZ791809.828-NODE-828-length-19319-cov-6.116071_pt1 | contig 19319 bp, 16 predicted proteins | sample MGYA00509946_ERZ791809 | MGnify/ENA primary metagenome ERZ791809 (study PRJEB30046, sample SAMN00791993) | human gut metagenome | study: EMG produced TPA metagenomics assembly of the A metagenome-wide association study of gut microbiota in type 2...
CGATTTAAATTTTCATATTACATAACCGGTTTTTTCATTCTGCTCGGTGTGACACTCGGAAGATTTATCTGTGGTTTTTTATGCCCGTTTGGCTGGTTTCAGGATTTACTTCATAAAATCCCCGGGAAAAAATTTTCCACAGCCCGACTGAAACTGCTAAGATACCTGAAATATATAATCCTCATTGTTTTCGTTATTCTTCTGCCATTGTTTGTAACGAACTCTATAGGGATGGGGGATCCATTCTTCTGTAAATACATTTGCCCACAAGGTGTTTTGGAAGGAGCCATACCACTGTCACTTGGAAATACCGCTATAAGGTCTGCACTTGGAACACTTTTTTCTTTTAAATGTCTTATTTTAATTACAGTTGTTGTGTTGAGTATTTTGTTTTACAGGCCGTTCTGTAAATGGATCTGTCCTCTTGGAGCGATCTATTCATTATTTAATAAGATCAGCTTTCTTAATATTAAAGTTGAAGGCAGCAAATGTGTCGGATGCAATCAATGTTCAAAGGCATGTAAAATGGATATTGATGTGTGCAAGACTCCGAATCATCCAGAATGTATACGATGCGGGGCTTGCATCAAGGTTTGTCCAAAAGATGCGATCCAATATCAGTTTCTGGGAAAAACATGCCCCAAAAAAGAACAGCAGCAATCAACCATAACCAACCGGTAACTATTAATTTTATTACTATTATTTTAAGGAGCTATTATTTATGAAAACAAAAAGAACATTTCTCTCTATTTTAACACTTTGCATAGCATTATTATTTACAGCATGTAGCGGGAAAGGAACTGCAGACACAGAAAAATCTCAGAATACCAAGACTGAATCCGGCTCAGAATCTGCAGACGATTCCGACTCTAAACTGAATGATTTATATCAGCAGGAAAATCAGATCTTCGCAGATCATGAAGATGTATGGAACAAAGCATTTGGCATGATGAGTAAAAGTGCTGCGGATCCAAATGGAAATTATGCGGATTCTCTGGCTGACACTGTTGAATCAAACAAGGAGTCTTTTACAGATGACGAGTTGAAAACACTTACCGCTGATATTGAAACTATCCGAAAAATCGAGGAACAGATCGCTGAGATTGAAAAGAAAAATACAGGATCTGATAAGACTGATCAGAAAAACAGTTCCAAAGACGCATCTCCTTTCAAGAATTTCTCTGGTCAGGATTATGATGGGAATTCTGTTGATGAAAGCCTGTTTTCCAAAAATGCAGTAACTGTCATCAATTTCTGGTTCACCGGCTGCAAACCTTGTGTTGCCGAATTATCTAAACTTAACGAATTAAACGATGCAATCAAATCAATGGGTGGAGAAGTTGTAGGTATCAACACAGAAACCTTCGACGGAAACAAAACTGCTATAAAAGAAGCAAAGACTATTCTCGAAAAGCAGGGTGCTAAATATCGCAATCTTTCCATTGACTCTTCTTCAGATGCAGGGAAATACGCATCCGATATCATGGCATTTCCTACAACAATACTGGTCGATAGAAATGGTAATATTGTAGGTGATCCGATGCTCGGCGGGATTGATAATCAAGACAATTATGATACTCTGATGAAACAGATTCAGTCTGTCATCGATGCTGATAGCACAAAAAAATAAAAATATGCAAAAGGCTCCCTGTGTATTCCACAGAGAGCTCTTTTTGTGAATCTTTTACAACTCTTTCATTTTCTCAAGAATCTCCTGATAAAATGCCTCCTGATCCCCACTGTTCTTCAGATCTTCCAGTATCACACCATCTTTCAACAGGATCAGCCGGCTGCAATAGCTTGCCATCTGCGGATCATGTGTGACCATAATAATCGTCTTTCCCATATGTTCATTAATATCCTTCAATGCATCAATCACAATCTTCCCGGACTTGGAATCGAGGTTTCCGGTCGGTTCGTCCGCGAGGATCAGATCTGGATTATTGATCAGCGCACGGCAAATCGCAACTCTCTGTTTTTCTCCGCCGGATACTTCATATGGCTGCTTCTCGAGAAGGTGTGATAAACCAAAATTTTCGGCATATGCTTCTACATTCTTATAACACTTATCAACCGGTGCCTTGTCCAACACCATCGGCAGCATGATGTTCTCCTTTACAGACAGACTATTTAACAGATAAAAATCCTGAAACACAAATCCAATCTCTCTTCTTCGTATATCCGCCAGTTCATCACTCCATAATTCTGACGCATCCTTTCCCGTAAAGAAAATCTTCCCGGAAGTCGGTTTGTCGATCAAGCCAAGCACTTTTAAAAGTGTTGTCTTACCGCAGCCTGATTTTCCCATGATCCCGACAAATTCCTGTTCTTCAATGGTAAAATCCAGCCCTTTTAAAACTTTAATTTCTTCTTCATCCTGTCTGTCAGAATAGACCATTTTATAATTCCGGACAAGGTTCTCCACTTTCATAACTTTCCGTTTATTCATCTTTTCCTTCCACCTTTCGAATGATAAATCTTCCTAATATCCATGCAAATCCCCACTGTACTGCCAGATACATAAGCCATATCCAGACAGCATGTTTCAGCCATGCAATTCTGACGGCATGCGTATACATCCGAGCATGAAACGTTGCTGCTGTAAAGATACTGGTCACGACTATCGTTATCAGCTCCGGCAGCCAGTAAAAGTAATACAGTTCTCTTTTCAGAAGTGATACTCGTTCTTTCTTTCGCATTCCCATACATTTCAAAAAGTCAGCCCTTACTTTCTTATCACTCATTTCTGATAACGATTTAATATACATCAGGAAAAGACCGGAGATGGTCATTGTAAGCAATACGAATGTATTTATGATCAGTTTCATCGTATATTCTGTCTTCAGATCATTGACTGCCGTCTTTTTTGAATACCAGCAATGTACTTCGAAATCATACTGCGCTTCATATGTATGATTCTTTTCCAGCTTTTTCATTTTCTTTTCAATTGCTTTCTGGTATTTTGGGTCTGCCTGGATCAGTACAAGCTTCGTCGGACCCTGCTTAATTGTGACACCATCTATTCGCAAGGCCTTTTCTTCTATCTTGTCTCCGGTTAATATGTTCGTGTATTTCCACATTCCCTGTGCTTTCTTGAAATATGCATCCGAGAATACAACGATATTTTCCAGTTTTCCCTGACGGAAACATCCAATCAGACTTCCAATTTCTTCCCCTTCTATTGTTCTTTTCGGATATGCTTTGCTCGGCGAATATAAGGTATAATATTCACACGGAAGACCGATATGCAAAAATGGTTTCTTCTTTCCAAATGTCCAATCCACCGGCTGTGCCTTCACGGAGCGATCCTGTTGATGCACCAGATATATCTTCTTTCCATTTCGATCAAGATGCATTGCTTCTTCCTTATACGATGGATCTACATATTTTTTCAATTGTTTGTATGTCGATTCAGAAATCCCGATCTGTTGTCCCTGCGGTCTTTTTTGTTGCACGCCTTCGTTTTGTTCTGTCTTATCTGCATTTGCCACGCGCACCATCGGATATTCTATGATTTTTGCCTGATAACCGTTCTTTATCCTATCAAAAATCGCATCATCTCCATCATCTGCAATACAGACAAAATCATACGGATACAGACTTTCCGGCTTCTCTGCAATCGTTACCGAAACTACCTGAAACAGAAAGTAAAACACTGCGCATACGTTCAATATTGTAAGTGCCAGCACATACCTTGCAGTTGTCTTTGATTTATAATACAAATGATTCCGGTTCAGCATCTGTGGCAGATATGCCGGTGTCTTTTTTGCACGTCTCAAATATCCGGCTCCTACAAAACGAATCAGTAAAAATATACCCGCAAAGAATGCAAAGAGCAGATACATACTTTCATGATTTCTCAACTGCCGGTATTCGAATATAGCGATCATACAGATTATGATTCCGGCTGTTATGAATAACTTTGTCCTCCTCTGCGGCATAGGTTCTTTTGCAATGTTTCTGATCGATGCCCTGACCAGATTGAAATCCGATACGATATCCCTGGTCGCCATCAATGCAATTATATACACTGCCAACACCACCAACGTACCTTTCACATAAGTAAGCCACGTCACCTTTGACAGAACAATTCCTTTTGCCAGCATTGAGAAAATCACTTTCCGGAACAGAAACATGATCATATTTCCCAATAGACCGCCGGCAATCAGCGAACACAAAAAAGCGACTACAATCTCTATCCCAATAATCGTATACAACGCTTTTTTTCGAATTCCCAGCGTCACGAATACACTGTAATTCTGCGTCCATTTTTTCATGTAAAATACGAGAACAAACACCATCAAAAAGATGGCACATACCGCCATCGGAAGCATTGCATTCAGCAATATCCTTCCAAGTCCTTCACCCAGCAGGAAATTCTCTGCCCGGTGAGCCTTCGCCATCATCTGATATATTCCAAGTCCTGCAAAGGAGAATGCAGAAACGGTTACACCACAGAACAGCAAGAGGCCGTAATCTTTCCAGTCATATTTAAAATTGTGCCAGACCATCTGATAAAAAAGTTTGGTATAATTCCCCGGAAAATATAATCTCCTGCGCTCTTCTTCTTTTTCTTCCCGTTCCTTTTCCGCAAATATTTCTGCTGATTCCTTGGCATCTTTCCATACATCAAGCATTTTTCTGATCAGCACTTCTGCCATAACATATATCATGATGATTGCAGGAATCAGAATCGTTTTTGTTGAATTATCCGCAAGCATTCCAAATCCGGATTCATTCACCACAATATATACACCTAGAACAACTAACGCAGCGATATTCAGATAATATTCCTTATGCAGCCACTGCGTCACTGTATGTAATACAATCACGATCTGAAATACAATAAGCAGTATTAACTGTATCCGGATTATCGTAAGATTCCCATCCCAGACAGACGCTGCCATCTCCGAAAGTGCTTTTATTCCTTTTTCTTTGATTCGGAAATATGCTGCATATATACTGTAATTTTTCCCTTTCAAAACCACCCACGGAAGCTGAATAAAAATCAAAATCATACCGTACAAAATTGTCGATACAATATATCTTCTTTTCTTTGTTTCTTTCATATTCACCTGCCTCCTATCCGTAAATAGTAATCACAACCTCAAACCGATCCTCCTGGCTTTTACACTGAAACATTCCATTGTATTGTTCTACAATATCCCGGATATTTTTCATTCCATAACCATGTAACACTCCATCCTTTTTTGATACAAAATTTTCATCTGTCTGTATTCCCGTATTTTTAACCGCATTTACAATCTCGATGTATAAGAGCTGATTCTTCTTTTTCATTTTTATATGTATCCAGCGTTCTCCTTCTTTGATCTGCTCACACGCTTCCAACGCATTGTCCAAAAGATTTCCAAAAAGTGAAATGATCTCTCTGTCAGAAAACGGAAGCGTTGTGAATACTTCCGTGCTGATCTGCATCTGCGTCTTTTGCTTCTCTGCCTCCTTCTCTTTCTGGTTAAGAATCATATCCAGCATATGGTTTCCTGTCCAGATCTGGTAATTGTAATCCAACATGTCCTGGCTGAGTTCGTTCAGATATTCTTCCAATCCCTTCCAGTCCTGTTCCTGCGTATATTTCTTTAATGCAAGCAAATGATTCTTCATATCATGAACAATCTTCCGGCTCTTTAACATTTCCCTATATTGTTCTTCCATCGCCTTTACTTTCATCTGGAGCATCTTCTTATCCTGCTCTTCCAGTTCAGCTCTGTGCTGTTCTGTCTCAACGTCCCATGCTTCTGCCTGAATATCAAGAAATATCCAGATTCCTATGACAGCCAGAAACAGCATCATATAACAAAACATCGGCATAGAATAAAATTCTGCAAATCCGGTAGATGCTATAGCCATAAAGATGTAAAATGCTGCAAGATAAGTAATCCAAACAAATACATGATAATTTGTTGATTGATTCCCGTTTTTTATGCACTGGTATAATTCATACAATTCTATACTCTGAAGCAAAATCAGGAATATTAACATCAGTAAAAATATAAACGCAACTACCTGTGAATGTTTCCATTTCCACATATGCTGTTTTAAAAATGTATGATTATACATCTTGATGTAATCATTTTCCTGAAAAGTCTTAATTACATACCTGTGAATCGTATTCCATTTTCTATTTATGCGCATCCACGGGAAGAAACAGTACACTTGCAATAAAATCCCCATAAAAGTATCTACTTTTCTCTTTTTTGTCCATCCATTCATTTTATCGTTCTCCATCTTATTTTCACGTGAAATCTTTATAGTTATTGTACCATGCCTTTTCTTCTTCCGCCTTATAATGGCCATGAATAGCGGGTTTTCTGACCATGAAATTTTAAAAGTATGGATCTACCGTGGTAATTACACACAGAAAAACCGCATGTTTTCTTTCATCCCCTGCTATACGAAAAACGGTCAGACATGTCTTGATAAACATATCTGACCGTTCTTATAATATGACCATGCATTAGTATAAAGCTGCTACCCACAGAACCTGCCACTAACAATTTCTTACAGATACTTTTCGTTCTGTATTTCTTTCATAATATTCTCTACTTCTGAAACATCGACCTCTAACATTGCCGAAATTTGCTCTGCAGAATATTTTTTTGCCATCTTCTTTTCAATTAAACTTTTCAAAAGTGCTTTTTCGCCTTCTATTCTTCCCTCAGCAATTCCTTCCTGTTTTATCATAATCCGTTCTTCCCACGACTGCATATACTTCACCTCTGTCTTTTCACTTGCTTTGATCTGACAAACTCGTCTATGCATCTCTTGAATCCGCTTACTTTTACACTCCCCTGATACTTCATCCGTACTACGTTCCATATACTTCAACAATTCTATCAATTCTGGTGACACCAGCTCGGGATGCTTGCCCCTGGTATTCAGAAGTATGATATCCAACATCGTCTTTACATTTTCCGGATCATCCATCGCTTCATCGAACAGAAATTTATCCAGCAAGTTTAATTCTTTTAATGATTTTCTTTGGTTCATAAGCAGTTCTCCTCTCTTGTACAGATATAATACCTGCAAAGAAGAACTGTTTAGCTTTATGCATATGATAACGCAGAATTTATATATATACCAGTATATACCGTTATCTTCTTTTATCAGACATGTATTAGCTTTTTATGATTTTCATCTTGGATTCTTACCCGATTGTTTGGGCTTGAAATAAATGAATTGGTAAATATAAATGCGTTGCAGATTTTTGTAAATCTTCTACAAATTATCCCCGGGCAATTTTACTCCACAGACATATATTATATTGTAGACACATATATGAAAGGAAGGTTAAAAATATGGCTCAATTTACGAACCAGGCACAACTCCGTTACGGAAATTCTGTTACTAATTCAAATATTGCCGTCGGTGAGATTCTCGAAGTATTGTCAATCTCGAAAACTGCAGTAAAAAATACCTATCATCCGGGAGGTACCGTCACCTATATTATAAGTATTGTTAACTCCGGTACCACTCCTATTACATGACTTACACTCACAGATGACCTTGGTGCGTATGCATTTTCTACTACTTCACTGACACCGTTAACGTATCTGGATAACACGGTAAAATACTATACAAACGGAACGTTACAGGCTGCACCTGCTGTAACCGCAGGTCCTCCGCTTGTCTTCTCTGGATTAACTGTTCCCGCAAATGGCAATCTGACACTGGTCTATGAAACAGCTGTAAATCAATACGCTCCTCTCACCAATGAATCATTCATTACCAACACGGTCACTGCAAGTGGAGACGGCATTACTTCTATCACCGCTAAGGAAACGGTAAATGCAGAAGCCTTGCCGCTCTTAGGTATCACAAAATCTATCAGTCCGGTACCTGTTACTGAAAACGGAAGCCTGACCTACACGTTCCTGATTCAGAATGAAGGAAACGTTCCTGCAAATGAAGCCACAGCCGTAATCGTTACCGATACGTTTAATCCAATACTTTCTAATCTGACTGTCACCTTTAACGGAAGCACATGGACAGAAGGTGAAGACTACACTTATGATAAAACTACCGGTACTTTTGCTACCGGTGCTGGAAAAGTTACTGTTCCTGCAGCAACATTTACCGTCAACGAGACTACCGGTGAATGGAGTTCTAATCCGGGATTCAGCACTCTGACAATTACCGGAACAGTATAACCATAAAGAAATGGCAGAAGAGACCATCCGAATAATATCAGATGGTCTCTCTCGTTGCGATTATTTTCCGATTTAATCCTCTGTATCATATTGTTCCTCAATGATATCTTTCACCTTTGAAACATCCATATCCAATACATCTGCAATTTCCTCAATGGACATCTTATGATTCATTTTTCTGAGCAATTCTCTTTTTTCTTTTTGTCTTTCCAGCAATTTTTCTTCCCATGCCTGCATATACTTCACCTCTGTTTTTTCACTTGCTTTAATCCGACAAACAATTGAAATCAACAACTCCAGGCGGCAGCAGTTTACTGTCGATGATTCCCTGATACAAACGACTTCTTTTCGGAAGATTATGCGTATTTTCTTTCTGCGCCTCCACTTCGTATATCACATCATCTTCATCCATAGCATAGACATCTAACCGGATCTGCCGATTATCCGTAGACGTTCTCTGTTCCTTCTCTGTCTGCGGTGAATGCTTCAGATTCGTCTTTTTATTTAATATGATGTCTAACATCGTCTTTACATTTTCAGGGTCATCCATTGCTTCATCGAATAGAAATTTGTCCAGCAAGTTTAATTCTTTTAATGATTTTCATTTGTTCATAAACAGTTCTCCTTTCTTATACAAATATAACTCCTTTAAAAGAAAAACTGCTTATTTTTATGAATATCATAGCATACATTTTATATATATACCAGTATATATAAACAACTTTCTTTATCAGGCATGTATTTATCTGTTTTCTGTGGTTTTCATTTTTGATTAATGCCCGAATATCTGGGCTTGAAGTAAATGAATTGATAAATATAGATACGTTGCAGATGCTAGAATTTATCTGCGTGCCGCTAGAATAACATGCCTGATTTTTATTTTCAATGCAATTTCTAGAAATACTGATTTTTTGTGAACTTTCTACAACTCCTTCATCTTCCCAAGAATCTCCTGATAAAACGCTTCCTGATCCCCGCCATTTCTCATATCTTCCAGAATCATTCCATCTTTCAGAAGAATCAGCCTGCTGCAATAACTTGCCATCTTCGGATCATGTGTTACCATAACAATTGTCTTGCCAAGTTCCCGATTGATATGACTCAGTGTATGGATTACCACATCACCGGACTTAGAGTCGAGGTTTCCGGTCGGCTCATCCGCAAGTATCAGATCCGGATTGTTGATCAATGCTCTGGATATCGCCACTCGCTGCTTTTCGCCTCCGGATAATTCATACGGCTTCTTGTTCATCAGATGTGTAATTCCGAACTGTTCTGCATATTTCTGCGATTCTTCCATACACTCTTTCGCACTCTTCTTATCCAGGATCTTCGGAAGCATGATATTTTCCCTGACGGACAGACTGTCCATCAAATAGAAGTCCTGGAACACGAATCCGATCTTTCTCCGTCGTATGTCCGCAAATTCATCCTTCCACAAATCTTCCGTATCATGTTCTTCAAAGAACAGCTTTCCTCCGGTCTGACGGTCTATCATACCCAATAGTTTCAAAAGTGTCGTCTTTCCACATCCGGATCTTCCCATAATTCCGACAAACTCCTGTCTCTGGATAGAAAAATTTAATCCCTTCAGGACGTGGATCTCTTTCTTCTTTTCACCATCTTCTCCATACTGCACATAATCACGGACCAGATTCTCTGCTCTTAATACGTCTGCCGTTTTTTTATTTTCATTCTTTTCTAATTTTTCATTCATTACAAATCTGCTCCCTTTTCAATCTTTTTCACAATCGTATCTTCCAGCCACTTCAGATTCAGCCACTGTAATATGAAATATATAATCCAGAGTACACCTGCATTTATCACATAATTCTTCACATCATTCAGATGATAATCCCTGAGTCCAAATACAATTCCAGAATACAGTACCGTAACTATAACGGCAATAACAGATGGGATCGTCACAAACCGGCTGATTTCCTTTTTCTCGATGCAGATCCGTTCCCTGCGATTCATTCCCAGACGGTTCATGAACTGATACCGTTTCCGCATATCCGGCAGTTCCATCTGAACCTTCATATGAAGTAGGAGCATACTGATCACAGATAAAATAATAAGCACAAATCCATTCATCACACATTCAAGGATTCGCTCCATCTGCCGCTTTTTCGCTGCTTCTGTCTTCGTATATGTACTTTTTACAAGCGAATCAAATGACTCATCATATGCATGTTGCTTTGCAAAATCTATTGTCAACTGATCTGCTTTTTTCTGGTATTTTTCCGGTACATTTGCAAGGACAAGTTTCGTCGGCCATTCATGGATATTTTCTTCCAATACCGCATACGACGTTTTTATTTTTTCTCCCGTACTCATGTCTGTCGTTTTCCAATAGTCTTTTATTTTGTCAAAATATGCATCAGCGAATACAATAAGATTCTCGTATTTTCCCTGTTTGAATGCGCCGATCAGACTCGAAGTCTCGGAGCCTGTAATCGTCCGTACCGGATAATAAGTCTGGTGCTCCATTGTATCAAAGCCAAACAATGGCTGTCCGATATGTAGATTCGGATGTATCATCAACTGATAGTGATCAATTGGTTTCGCCTTTGTTCCCTGATCTTGCTGATACACGACATAAATTTTCTTTCCGTTCTTGTCAAGATTCAGATGCTTTTTCGGTTTTTCTCCGACTGCCTTCTTTAACTTTCGATAACTGCTCTCTGATATACCGATATTCTGGCCTTGCTGCCAGACAAGATCAAATGGTCCTTCCAGACGTTCTGTATTATCTATCGTTGTTGCCCGGACCATCGGAATACTGGTCACTTCTGCTTTGCATTCTTGCTTAAGCTTTTCGATAATCCCTGTATCATTACTATTCGCAAGCCATACATAGTCGTATGGGTACAGCGTATCCGTCTTATCTGCGATTCTGTTAGATACAACTTTTACCGAGAAAAAGGACATCACACATACATGTATCACGATCATAAGTGTCAGATACTTTACAGTTGTCTGGTATCTGTGTCGTATCATATGTTCTTCCGGAAGGGTTCGCAGGTATTGATCCATAGACGTTTCTTTTTTACGCAGGATCATGGCACCTATATTATACAGAAAAACATACAAACACAGGAAGAACCCACACAAAAGAAAGATACTCTCTGAAAATCTTCTCTGTGTATACAGATACAGGACGATTACTCCCAGCAGCCCGCTGATCAACGCCCCTGCTTTTCTGTATATTCCCGGAATCTTCTCACTTTTCACCGCTGCATTTCTGGCATCGGCGGAACGTTCTCCTGCATGGATATCCCCAGAGATACCAAAAGCAAACAAACAGATAACAGCTATCACGATTGCCGTGATCAGATACACCTTCCACGATACCTCTGATTTCATATCGATTTTAGGAAAATGCTGTATAACAGCGGCATATATGCCAAACAAAATGGCTCTTCCAATCACAAATGCCGTCACCAGTGCCACCGCAAATCCGGCAAGTAATTCTCCGATCCAGGACCAGAACACGGCATTGCTCCGCATGCCAAGTGTCCGGAAAATCCCATCATCCGCCATCCGTTTTTTCCGGTAGAATACCATGACAACCGTAATCAAAAACAATGATATCAGTACGATCACGATCAGGCAGTCCTTCATAATCTCAGTCAGCCCAAGCCCTAGTAATTCATTATCATATCCATAGCTTCCGGAAAATGCCTCTCTCATTCCAAATCCAATGAACAGAAATGCTGCCGATAACAGAACCGATACAAATAAAAAAGAAAAATCTCTCCAGTGATATTTAAAATTCTCCCACAGCACATGGTAATAAAGCTTCGAATATTTCCCTGGAAAATATAATCTTCTTTTCCGTTCCTGTTTATAATGCTTATCATTTTCCTGCGTTTTCAGGATCTGTTCACCGGATTCTTCCCATTCTTCCATGGATTTATGCATCAGTAACCGTATCCCCGTCCATATCGGAAATACTGCCAGATACCCAAGTAGATACATCGGGAACACCTGTATCGTACCCGCACTGCTCCATGAACTGTTAAGTCCAATCTCGGCCACTACCGACAGCATTGCAAATAATCCGATAAGTTCTATGATAGATAAAAATTTTATTTCCCATCCCTTGATGTTACAGATAAGCCGTATTGTTTCGATTACTTCAAGAACGACATACAGCATAACACATACCGTGAATGTTTTTGCCAGTGTATGAATATCCAGTGGTAATGCATCTGCTGCTCCGTCTAAAAACGTCGTGTTATATGTATCTGCACAACTGTGATTTCTCAACACAGCAATTACATACATAATAAAATTCTTCCGTTCTCCCGTTATATTCATCCACGGAAACAGAAAATATATCTGAAGTATGATCCCCAGAATAATATTCATCCGTCTCTTTTTCTCTTCCATTCTCATTCCTCTTCCGCCCCTCTTATATCATATATCGAGATGATACAGACCAGATACTCCCCGTAAATTTTATATCGGAATATGCCGTCATATTTTCTGACAATATCCTGTATGTTCTTCATTCCATATCCATGAAGTATCTCATCTTCTTTTACTGATACAAATTCCTTCTGATTCTGCACCGGCATTTCTTTAATTGCATTTGAGGTCTCAATATATAATAAATGATTCTTCTTTTTTATCTTAATTTTTATCCAGCGCTTTTTATCTTGGATCCGTTCACAGGCTTCCAGCGCATTATCTAGAACGTTTCCAAAAAGTGAAATAATCTCCCTGTCTGAAAACGGAAGGGTTGCAAATACTTCTGTCTCAATCTGCATATCCGTCTCTTTCTCTTTTGCATCTTTCGTCTTTTGATTGAGGATCATATCCAGCATGCGGTTACCCGTCCAGATCTGATAGCTGTCATCCAGCATATCATCACTTAATTCATTCAGATACTGGTGCAGTCCTTCCCAGTCTCTCTCCTGATCGTATTTTTTCAATGCAAGCAGGTGATTTTTCATATCATGTACAACCTTCCGGCTCTTTAACATTTCCTGATATTTTTCTTCCAGCGCTTTCACTTTTACCTGCAGCAACTGTTCGTCCCGCTCTTTCAGTTCTGTCTTATGCTTTGCTGTCTCCGTATCCCATGCAGCCGCCTCGATATCCAGAAACATCCAGATTCCAATAATACCTATGAATATCACCATATACATATAGATTCTAAGCTTGAACAGCGCACTGTCATCCAGATAGATGTATGAAGCATCAAGATATACGAAAAAAAGAACGATGGCAAGAACCCAGACATACCTGTGTATATCAAACGTTTTGATCCCTTTCATATGTCTGTACAATTGCCATAGTTCGATCATCTGCATCACAATCATAAATGCTATGATCATGGTAAATGTCACTGCCGCAAAACCGGAATATTTCCATAAGATTGGATGCCCAGATAAGAAAATATAATTATATGCCTTGATGCAGCTTTCTTTCCGGAATATCTCGATCAGATACACGTGAATCGTGTGATACCCTCCGTCTATACGGATCCATGGAAAGAAGAAATATATTTGTAGCAGAATCCCCATACAAACATCTGCTTTTCGCTTTCTCGTCCATTCTTTCATTCTACATTTCTCCAGTATTCCATGATCCGTGTCTTCACATCCTGAATAGTCTCTGCCCCTGCCTGAATCTTAATCCCGTCTTCCAGATAGATGGCAGCCGTCGTGATCCGATCCACATGATCGATATTGATAATATAACTTCTTCCGGCAAATATAAAAGCCGGGCTTTTCAAATCTTCAAAAATCTGATGCAGTGCCAGACGTTCTTTGTATGCGCCATTTACCATTACAAATTCAACATACTTCTGCCCTTTGACCTTGCGGATACAGATAATGTCTTTATGATATAATTTTCTCTGGTCCGTCACCCCACCGATCCAGAAGAAATTCTGGCTCTCTTTTTGCTTTTCCTGATAAATTTTCTGTAATACTGCCGGCAAACGTTCCTTCATATCTCTTTTCAAAATATACTGATATGCCTCGAGGACATAACTATCCACTGCAAATTCGGCGTACGATGTCAGGAATACCAGGCAGATATCTTTTTGTTCTGCCTTTAAAATTCTTCCCAGATCGATCCCGCTTTTCCCCGGAAGATCAATATCTGAGATAACTACATCGTAGCGCTTCTTAACTTCCAGAAATTCTTCGGCTGTTTTATATATTTCGGTAGTTATATCCTGCACCTTAAGTTTCTCGAACTCCCGGCTAATAAGTCTTTCCACTTCCTGTCTTGTATGTTCTTCATCTTCTATCATTGCTATCTGAAACATTTATATTTTCTCCGTATTTATTCACATAATTATTGCATTCATTGTACCACGATAGTTACAAATATTGTTATAACTGGCCATGAATTCCGGGATTTGTGGCCATGAATTCTTGAAAAAACGTCTGCTGATACAGAAAACTTACCATTGGCAAAGCTCCTTACAGATGTTTTGGCAGCCAAGCAGCTCCTTACGAACACATGGCAACACAAAAGAACTGCTATTTTAAGACTTTACTCCTAAAACAGCAGTTCTTATTTTTTCAATCATTTACTTCTAATATTTTCAACCAGCAGCTCGTACTTTTCTCATTTCCGATAGATATTCTATCTATTCCGCTTTATTCAGTCCCATGTCCTCACTCGCTTTTGTCACAGGAACTTCCACCATCACAGAATTGTCATCAATCTCTACCGAATATGTCTTATGGATCAGGCAGTTTACCGGATCTTCTGTTGCAACAACTACTGCAAGTCTGTGTCCCGGCTCTACAGTATATCTTGTCGCATTGAGATATACGCTGTAATCATGATATTCGCCTTTTTTAAGCTCGATGCTGTTCTGTGCTGTTTCCGGTGCGTAACCTGCTTCCGGATTACACAGATCGGCAAATGCACGTGTAATCACGCGGTATTTTTTATGTACAGTATTGAATTCTGCCTCATCAAATGCCGGAAGATCTCCGCCATTAATGATTCCGCCTTCTTTCACCGTTGTTACCGAAACGATATTTCTTTCCGGATCTACGGTCTGGATGCTGTCAAATTCTTCGTCACATACATCACAGAGAAGCACTGCAATCTCTACATCATCCATTTTACCGGATACTTTGGAATTACCAAGCTGCATGGTCAGTGTATCCACATCGTTTCTGTTTTCCGGATCGAAATCTGTTTCGATATTTCCGTCTTTTAATGCGGCCTTTAAGTTCAGGCATACCGTTCCCTGTACAGTCACGGCTTTTTCAAATGGATCTGTCACATAGCGCTGAGCCATATTTGTAGACTTCAGTGCCATCACATCATCGAAGTTTTCTGCACTGACACCAGCTTTTTCCCAGTCTGTATCAATCACTGTCTTACTCTCTTCTTTTGAAGTAAGCTTCATGGTATACTCTGTTTCCCATGCACTTTCTGTTTCCCATTTTTTCTGGTCATAGTTTGTCTGCGCAAGTACTTCTGGCATCTTTTCGGCACCATTTTCTACTCCGTACAGATAATGGGATATCCATTCATTTACGATATCATCATAGAATTTTCCATCGATCAGGATTCCGTAATTCTTATTCGCCATGGTCGGTGTGATATGTGGACCCTGATGAAGGATCAGTTTCACTGTCTGTCCTGCCTGTTCGAATGCGGTATGCATCATTTCGAACTGCTTTGTAGATACATTTTCATCATTGAATCCATGTACGATCAGCGCACTGCACTTGATCTGGTCTGCATGCAGACGGTAGTTTCCGGCTCCCCAGAATTCCGGATCATAGTCGAATCCGCATTTTAACTGCTGAAGACTTAATTCATGATGGAATGCTGCAATATCATCCAACTGTTTCTCAGATAATGTCTCATCGTTATAACGGCTGGAACAGAAATATGCCAGGAAACTGTTCAGCATCTCTTTCGGCCAGTAACGCTGTGCACCCTGCATATTCTGCTGTGTATACCAGTCTGCGATACCTGCAACCGGAACAATTGTTTTCAGGCCTTCTACGCCTGTGGTTGCAACTGCAAACGGCATGGTTCCGGCATAAGATCTTCCGGTCATGGCAACATTCCCATTCGCCCAGTCTGCCTTCGTCTCGATCTTTCCTTCACGGTCTGCGTAAGCCACTCTGTCGCCATGCAGCCATTCTACAACAGATTTGAATGCATCTCTTTCATACTCTGAACCGACATAGTTGAATCCATCTGAGCCAAGCGCTCCGAATCCGGCACTTACGACCACTGCAAAGCCGCGCACCAGATAATAATTGAAGTTATCTAGATTTTCATATACCATGCTGTTATTGTTTCCTTTATCCGGATAATACCAGTCCGCCGGATCTGCCTTTAATGCAAAATCCATGGCACTGATCGTCCCTTCCGGAATACGTGCAGGCACTTCTTTGTCAAGATCTGCAAAGTCAAATTTGCGGTATTCTTTGCTTTCTACTTCTTTCATATGATCATATCCGTCTGCCTGCACCCCTGCACAATACGGACGTGCTTCATATAATGTTGCCGCCTTATAACTGCCTTCTACAGCACTTCTCGGAACCTGAATAAATGCTTTGACGAGATCTCTTTTTCCATCCCCGTCCATGTCGTAGTCAGATTCCACATATACGCAGTATCTTACGATACTTGATGTGGCAGGATTATAATTTTCTCCTGTCTTTCCGTCCGTGAATTTGAAAACAGGCTGTGCTAGTCCATTTTCAAATACAGGTACTTTACTGTAATTTTTTTCTCCCATTGTAAAAACCTCTCTGATTTAATATTTTACCTGAGAGATATTATACCATGCATTTCGAAACCAGGCAATTTTTCTTTCTATAATAGATTCAAAATCGTATCATACACTTCCGGATTATCCTTGATCACAATTGCCAGTTTCTCTTTTGCCTGATTCAACTGGTGAAAAAGAATCCTTACATCTGATTTCCTGTCTCTACACATTGTTGTACAAGTTGTCTCATATGCATCTTCACAAATCTTTCTCGTACGGAGATAACTGTCCTCATCATAATAATACCGTTCATCTATCACGACCGCCAGACGGTTCACATCCCTCACATCTGAATTCATAAGATAGCCCTGTCTCATATAGCCTTGTAACAAATATGCTGCTTCTGTATCATCATTCGCATACACTACTTCAATATTGGGATATCCATTCTTCCCTTTTCTACGTGACAAATCCATCATATTCTGGATAAAGGAAGATAGCTCTGCATTTGTACGGATACGATTCGTCAGATGAAAGCTCTGCACATCCGGCAGACCGGCAAGCCGCTGCGGTATTTCACGATCCAGTTCTTCAGGCGAGATCATATCTTCCGTATCGCTGGAAAAGATTACCGGGATTTGTTTTTTACGCTCTTCTAATATCTTTAATTGTTCCATGGAAAGCAGATGTGCTTCATCCACCAGAATAGCACTGTATGATTCTAAAAATATATCAGAGGGTTCTTCCGTACACACGTTTTGGGTTATCGGCTGCTTTACTGTCTGAAACGATAACTGACCGGCAGACAGAAACTTTATCCGGCGCAGACGTTTATGCAAAAGTCTCCAGTCATTTCCTGATTCCCCGCAATGAATCATGCAGACCCGCTGACGCACTGACAATTTCATTGCCAGATCATACAGAAGCAACGTCTTTCCCGTCCCCGGAAGTCCGCTGAACCAGTAATAGTCGGAATGTTTTGCACGGATTCCTTTCAGGATCTGTCGTTCGATATCTCTTTGCTGTGCCGTCAGAAAATATTCTTTCTGTAAAAAGCGTTCCGGCTCTCTGAGCGGTGAGATCAGATAGAGTTCTGCGCGGAACAGTTCTTCGATATTCCCGTCATAATCCGGACTTTCTCTTTTCAAAGCTCTGCATAATTCGTCCCAGTCTGCCTCTGCGATATGATCATGATTCGTCAGTCTTACCAGGCGGTTCTGGCTGCTGATATAAGTATACGAATGAATCGTTCTTCCAAGCACCGACAGATAATAACGGTTCTGCAAAAGCTGTCTGCGAATGGCCTCATCCGATACCACACCGCTTTTTAATTCAATATTAATAATCTGATCTTCCTTGATCTGCAAAAGGTCAAATTCTTTTCCAAGTCTCGGAATCTGAAACGAATAAAAGAAACGGAGTGCATATACATCCTCCATGCAGGTTTCCAATTCGGCTGTCAGTGCTTTCATACTTTCAAGTTCCCATTCCCGCATTTTCAGAAAATAGTCTCTTCCGGATAACTGACGTTCCAGTTTTTGCAGCTGTTCGATATTCTGATTTCTTGTGATCGTATAAATGGATATGGATTTCATTTTTTAATCTTTAACCCTCTCAGATATTCTTTCTGCTCTGGCGTGATCCGGTAACTTTCGATAGCTTTCTGGATCGTCTTATTATGCGTCCAGACATCTAATTTTTGCTTTTCGATAAATGGAAGAATCTTATCATACTGCTTTGCAAGCGCCGTCGCAAAATACCATGCACGCATCATATTTACATAATATTCTTCCGAACGGATCTGTGCCACTTTATCCGGGTACTCCATCTGAAATGTATCTTCCAGATAATAGCGCATCAGCATACTGATACCGAACCGGATGGTATATGCATGGTCGGATTCCATCCATCGGTATACTTCATCTATAAATGTATCCAGATGTTTCTTCATTACCTTGACCGCAAGCATATCGCAGGTCGCCCAGTTATCAATATACGGAAGAAAACGTTCCAGTTCTTCCAGACATGTGTCATAGTCTTTAATCTGTTCGATCAAAAGTCCGTGCAAATTATTTTCTTCGTAGTACTGATGTGGCAGTATCTGCAGATATTCTTTTGCTTCATCCGTTTTTCCATACTTCTTCGCAAATACACGAATTGCCGGCGTCCGGACACCGATGATCTTTTCTTTGTTGACTGTCGGCATTAGTTTTGCATGGAAATCGCGGTATTTTAAGTCTTGCAGCTCAAAAAGATGGGTTTGTACGTTGGTTATGATTGTTGTTTTATTCATATTTTCATCCTTGATTCTTATATTTCCCATGTCAGGCATATGATCTTTTATTTATTATATCGCTGTTGCGATACAATTTCTATTGTTGTGACATGCTCCCACCACTTAAATCTCTGATTTTGAAGTGGGGGCTTCTTGTTCA
>ERZ791809.834-NODE-834-length-19259-cov-3.997396_pt1 | contig 19259 bp, 17 predicted proteins | sample MGYA00509946_ERZ791809 | MGnify/ENA primary metagenome ERZ791809 (study PRJEB30046, sample SAMN00791993) | human gut metagenome | study: EMG produced TPA metagenomics assembly of the A metagenome-wide association study of gut microbiota in type 2...
TCAATTCTAAAATTAACTGCACGAAATGGATCTTCATGATACTTTCGATCCTTGGAGTTACACACCATTGGCTTCAGCCCTTTTATTTAATCCACATTAAGTATGGATATTAGTGTAACTAGAAAAATTCTGTTTAGGGTAGTTTCACCATATAAGGATATACTATATGCAACGAGTAGTTATAGAAGCAAAGTATTATGTAATTTTAGATGATGATTATTACGGTGCGGGTATAATCAGATGAATTAAAAATAGATAGAATAGTGGTTTGTAAAATGGTAAAAAAATAGCAGAAATGTAAAACGAAAAAAAGGCATCATGTCAGTTCACAATACTATTTAAATCAATAAAAAGTAATAAAATGTGTTATAATTATAGGAATTTATATTTGGAGGTACCAATATGAGATTAAAAGCGGAAAATGTATTAGATTTTCGTGAAGAATAGACGGTGCCCCATTTCCGCATGAACGTCAGGGTTCGATGACTGGAATCTATTGCAAATGTGAAATCTGAGGCTGTTTTCATTTATATAGGTATATGAAAATGCTTGTCCAACACTAAATATTGCATTATAATATGTGTTACATACTAGATATAGAAAACTGGAGGGATATTAATGCTAAATAAAGCTGATTTTGAAAAACTAGATGAAAGATTGAAGAATATTACAATGCAGCCAGTTGAGCAGATTGCTATTGATACTGATGTGCCTCCGACAATTGAAGATATGGAAGATAACAATAAAACATATGTGATTCAGAGCGCAATTCTGTTTATTGATATTCGTAAATCTACATATCTTACAGAAAATAGCCAAGCAAAAAGCATGGTGAAAATATACAGAGCTTTTATGAGAATGGCAGTAGAATGTGTTCGGAAAAATGCTGGTGTTACAAGACAATTTCTAGGTGATAGAATTATGGGGGTTTTTATTGATTCTGTTGATGAAAATGGAAATGTCACAGGTAAAGCAGTTGATAAGGCAATAAACTGTGCAAGAAGTTTTCAGACATCTATAGATTTTAGCTTAAATAAATATTTGAAAAACAATGTTAATGGAAAAATCATTGAATGTGGCATTGGAATTGATTATGGAAAGATCCTTGTTACAAAAGTAGGAATGTATGGAGTTGAATCAGACGAAACAAAAGAAAATGAGATGGATTGTGTTTGGGTAGGAAATGCAACAAACCATGCCAGCAAATATTCTGATTTGGCTTCAGGTGGTGAAATCTTCATTTCGGATTCAGTTTATAAAACATTATCAGATGAATTGAAGCAGGAGGATGTTTGGAAAAAATCAGCTAAGTACAAAGGAACAAAATTATTCTCAGGCTATGTGGCACAGAATTATTATTTGGATTATGTAGAAGAATTGGGAAATCCAGTAAAGGTGGAATCAGATAATACTGTTCAGCAAGATACATCTTATCAGTTGGCAGATGGTATTCAGAAAATTGAAGAATTACAGAATAAGCTGATTCATAGAGAAAGAGAATTAGCGGTATTAGAGGAGAAACTAAAGAAGGAGAATCTGGAATATCAACAGAAGTATGAAACTAAAAATGCAGAAAAAGAAAAAGCGATAGAAGAAAGAAATCAAGCAAGAAAAAACTACAATCGTATTGTAGAAATGTCTTTTGATACAGTTAAGAATATGATACATGGTTCATTTTGTATGAATTATAGTTATATGGAAGAGATTGGGGAAGAGAGATGGGATTTAATAGAAGACTTTTATAAATTTTTTGCAACATTAAAAGGGTATAGTGAAGAATCTGCTATGGCTGCTGCTTTTGAATTCATCGAAATATTTTCTTATTTCAAAAAGTATGACAGAGCTTATGAATATATGGTAGCCATGGCAAAAGAAAATAATATATGGGTGTATATTAATGAAGCAACCTTTAAGTGGGCTTGTGAACATACTAATGGATGGAAAGTTATAAATGCGATGGAAGACAATTTGAAAAATAATAAGATTGATTATAGTAGTCAAAAAAACTATAAAGAAAAGATTGATAAATTGAAAAAAATAAGGGGGTTTTAAAATATGGCACAGAATAATAATCAGCAACAGCAGAATACAAGTTCAGCATTTGAAAAAGAGGATGCATATAGGAGCTTGGAAATGGTTAATACATGGATAAACAATTTAGATACGAAAGTATCTTTTGCATTAGCATTGGTAGGTGTCCTTATAGGAGTTATATTTAGTGAAGGACTTCCGAATGCATTTCAAAGAATAAGTGAAGTTCCCAAACTAGCAGAATTGAATGGTGGGGAAATTATTGCAGCATTATTGGTTGGAATATTGTATTTAACAAGCTTCTGTTCTGTTTACAGCTTTATGATGGCAATTATAGCTAGAGTAAAAAATGAGAACAATGCACCATCCATATTCTTTTTTTGTTCAATAGGTGCGATGGGATTGCAGAATTATAAGGATAAAGTGAATCATTTGACAGAAGCACAATTACTGGAAGATTTGGAAGAGCAGATACATGCAAATTCTAAAATTTGCAGTAAAAAGGCAAAATGGTATAACAAAGGTATCAAGTTATTGGTATCAACGATTATATTATGGTTTATCTGTATGACATTTCAATTAATATAAAGGAGTAGCAAATATGGAATCGAAAAAAGCAACTTCATATACATATGATGTAGAAAAAAGTGCAGAGAGAATGGATGATATTCTAGATGCCAACGATAATGATTATATAGATAATGGAAATGACATTCCGACAAGGGATAAACTTACATACAAAAATGGATATTATGTTGATGTTACAGCGTTATTTATTGATATAGTCGATTCTTCAAAATTAACAGATGGACATAAGAGACCGACATTAGCAAAAATGTATCGAGCTTTTCTTTCTGAATGTGTAGCAATAATGAATTCGTGGGAGATGTGTAAAGAAATAAATATAAATGGAGATTGTGTTTGGGGAGTATTTGAAACACCAAACAAGTCTGATGTAGATAATGTATTGTCAGTGGCAGCTCAATTGAACAGTATGGTCAAGATTCTGAATTATAAATTGAGTAAAAAGAATTATGAGGAAATATCTGTTGGTATAGGAGTAGCTGATGGCGTGGCTCTGATGGTTAAGGCAGGATATTCTGGTAGTGGCATTAACGATGTAATATGGATGGGAGATGTTGTGAATTCAGCGTGCCATTTAGCAAATCGAGCAGGACGAGGATATCGCAAAAGAATAGTAATTTCAAGTAAGGTTTATGAAAATATTTCGGAAGAAACTAAAGAATTTTTCTCGACTTGTTCAATAAATTATGTAACTCACTATGAAGGAGATATTATTTGGAAACCTATGAAAAAGTGGTATAAAGAAAATTGCAAGTAACATAAGGATTAGGTGTCAATATATTTCAGATCTGTCCTATAAGTAAGGTGATGTCTGGTTTGAATTGAAGTACTTAAAGTTTGCCGGCTATACTATAAACAGCTAGAAGATTTTTTACATTATGTATAACCAATCAACACCGCATTGCATTCATCTTTGACACCAAAAGCTCTCACTGGAGATGGGGCGCTCTTTGGGGCGATAGCCAAAACACGAAAGCAGGTAGCTTTTATGTTTTGGGGTTTATAATGGGGTTAGTTTGTGCTAAAATTTGTATTATCATTAACGCGTGAACGGAGCTGAAACCGTAGATTGGAGATTGACTATGTATAAGATTTTGATAATTGATGATGATAAAAATTTATGTATGCTATTAAAAAAAGCTGTTATAACTGAAAAAATTGAAGCAGACTGTTGTTATACAGGGAAGGACGGAGTTGATATGATTGCAAACGAGAATTATCAACTAATTGTGCTTGATGTAATGATGCCTGGGATGAATGGATTTGAAACATTAGAAAAGATAAGAGGTATAAGTAATATACCTATCCTAATGTTAACTGCAAGAAATGATAGTGGCAGTAAAGTAAAAGGACTGAGGCTGGGAGCTGATGACTATCTAACGAAACCTTTTAATATGACAGAATTTATTGCACGAGTTGTAGCCCTTATTAGACGTTATACTAGGTTTAATGAGAATGAAAAGGATATTAAGCAATTGACATATGAAGGGTTAACTATTGATTTGGATCGTCATTCGGTGATAACGCAAAAGGATACTTTTATATTGACAGCAAAAGAGTTTGATGTTCTGTTGCTATGTGCGAAGCACCAAGGAAAAATATTAACAAAGAAGCAAATTTATGAGGCTGTTTGGAAAGAACCTTATATTTATGATGATGCAAATATCATGTCTGTAATCAGTCGGTTGCGAAAGAAGATTGAACCCGATCCTTCTAATCCTACATTCATCCAAACAATTAAAGGGATTGGATATCAATTTAATATGGAGGTGTAAGTAAATGGTAAAGCTGTTTTTGGTTGTTTTAATCATTTGCTTAGTATTCAGTCTATTTGCTTGTTTGCTTAAAATTTTTCGTATATATGGGAAAATTAGTGAAGTGACAGAAATATTGTCTGAAGTTGAAATAAATAGCACTAATCGCAAAGCTCTTATAAAGGAGAAGGAGTTGTTAGCACCATTAGTTTACCAAGTTAATCATATTGTATATACATATGAAGAGAGATTACATGATTTACAAATTGCTGATGAGACGAATAAGCAGCTTATGACGAGTCTTTCTCACGATGTTAGAACTCCCCTTACAACATTGATTGGATATTTGGATGCGGCACATAACGGATTAGTAGAGGGGCAAGAGCGTGAGGAATATATTGAAACAGCACGTCAAAGGGCATATGATTTAAAAGAGTACATAGATGTTTTGTTTGATTGGTTTCGATTAAATTCTAATGAATTTTCTCTTTCTGTAGAAGCTACGGAAATAGCAGAATTGACTCGCTGTATTCTGAAAGATTGGATTCCTGTTTTTCGAGAAAAAGCGTTGGGTTATGACATAGAAATTCCAACGAAACGGCTTATGGTTAATATTGATGTGGATGGATATTCACGAGTTATTAATAATTTAGTGCAAAATGTCCTTGCACATAGCCATGCAAATGAAATTCAAATTATTATGCGAAATATTGAAAATTATGTAGAAATTCGTGTGCAAGATGACGGAGTAGGTATCTCTAAGGATGATTTGCAACATATATTTGAACGACTTTATAAATGCGATAAGGGACGTTCAGAAAAAGGAAGCGGTTTGGGATTAGCTATTGCCCGGCAAATTATAGAACGCATGGGTGGAACTATTTCAGTAGAAAGTAAATTAAATGAATATACAGTATTTATTATAAAGTTTTTTCTTATATGATAAAAAGTCTCATGCTTTGCATGGGACTTTTTAAATTGCAAGGTTAATGCAAGGTTTATATCAGGTTAATGTTAGATAGGAGTGCTATACTTATTATAAAAATAAGCAAGGAGATATAAAAATGAATGAATATGTGATTGAAACACGGAATTTAACAAAGCAATATGGTGTGCAAAAAAGTGTTTCCGATTTGAATATCCATGTAAAAAGGGGACGTATTTATGGCTTACTAGGGAGAAATGGAGCCGGAAAAACTACCACCATGAAAATGCTTTTAGGTTTGATAAAGCCTACTTCTGGAACAGTAAAAATTTTTGGGAAATCGATGATAGGAAATGAAAAAAAAATATTGCCTCGCATTGGCTGCTTGATTGAATCTCCTGGATTTTATCCGAACTTGACAGGAACTGAGAATCTCAAGATTTTTGTACGCCTTCGTGGTATACCAGCTAAAAATGCTATTAAATCAGCGCTTGAAGTGGTGGGATTACCCTATAATGATAAAAAACTTTTTTCACAATATTCTCTTGGAATGAAACAAAGACTAGCAATTGCTTTGGCAATTATGCATGATCCGGAACTTTTGATTTTAGATGAGCCTATTAATGGTCTTGATCCGATTGGAATTGCAGAAGTTCGTGATTTTATCAGGGAATTATGTGATGTAAGAGGAAAGACAATTTTGATTTCTAGCCATATCCTTTCAGAAATTTCGCTATTGGCGGATGATATTGGCATTATAGATCACGGTGTATTGCTGGAGGAGGAAAGTATTGCTGAATTAGAGCAGAAAAACAGTAAATATATTCATTTTGTTGTTTCAGATGCAGCACAGGCATCAAGAATTATAGAGAAGGATTTTAACACACGGAATTTTGCAGTAGAAAACGATCACAGTTTACGTATTTATGATACTGATTTATCGGTATCGGCAATTAACCGTTCTTTTATTGAAAACGGTTTGGAAGTTTCGGAGGCGCATACTTGTGAAGATAGCTTAGAAGATTACTTTAAGCATGTGACCGGGGGTGAAGGAATTGCTTGATTTGGTTTTGTGTGAATTTTTTAAATTTAAGCGTCGGTCAATTTTTGTACTAGCAACATTGGCAGCATTAGTATTTCCAGTAGTTATGACAGCATTATATTGGAATATTCCTACGCAGGTTAGTTATGATAACTTGTTCTCTGGTATTGTAGATTATGGTGACTTTCTTCTGTTGCTTCCTATATTAACAGTGATTGCCACCTCGCTATTTTTTACAGAACAGGATAATGATACTCTTAAAAATCTAGTTACAATTCCTGTAAAAAAAAGCAGAATCGTAATAGCTAAAATTGGTGTAATGGCAATTATTTCAGTAGCATATACATTGGTTGGATTTTTTGCCAGTACCATTTGCTCCGCACTATTGGGGATACCGATGGACCATATGATACAAAAGTTTGTTTTGAGTTTTATGTTAGGGCTTATGTTATTAGCGGCTGCACTACCATGTGTAGCATTAGTAGTATGGTTTAATAAAAGTGATTTGATTTCTATTGTAATCACACTTTTTTACACTATTGTAAATTACGTTGTTCATGTGACGGATACAGGAATGTTAACACCTGTCGGGATAAATATCGGAACGGTTTTGCCAATTCCTCTTATTAATCGTTGGATATATCAATTTTACGATGAAGGTAATGGAGCTGCCGCAGAATTTTATAATACTATGCGTCCATATTTTGTTCAAACACCAGTTTGCATTTGTATTATTTTAGTAATTGCATTAGTATCAATTTTCGCAATTATTCAGATTTATAAGAATCGTGAAATATGAGAGGAGGGGTAGATATGCTAAATTCAATTATAACAGAGTTCCAAAAATTAAGACGGTATAGCATTATTTTAATAGGCATAATTGGCGTAGCCTGCTCACCGATTATTACAATTACTAGTCAAAATATTATGACTGATGATGCAAAAAGTATTCTTAATTATACATTTCCAGATTTAATGAATAGTACCATTTGGAATAATATGACAATTTTTTTTCCAATGATCCTAGCATTGATTGGCGGTTATATGATGAATCGGGAATATTCGGATGATACTCTTAAAAATATATTAGTAGTTCCAGTTTTGTTCCCTAAAATGATTATAAGTAAATTGGCTGCTTTAGGAGTTTTGTCTGTGCTTTTTGGACTATTTAATTCATTGATAACGGTTATTGTTGGACTTATTGCCTGTCGAGAAAATATGACAGTCACTACAGTACTTACCGGAACTATACAAATTACCATTATGGCATTATTTACCTGTATTGGGGAAATGCCGCTAATTGCATATTGCGGAAGAAAGCGTGATGCTTTTAAAGGAGGAGCTATTATTGCATTTCTTTTAGGGTATATTAGTATTTATTTTAAAAATCCAATGATTCGTAATCTTTATCCACTTTCTGCTGGATTAAGTATTGTTAATTTTGAGGGAGAGGGATTCGTTTCTGACACTGCAGGGGCGTATTCGGCTTCCCAAAATAGTCTGATTGGTATAGTGGTAATTATAGCTATGCTGGTGCTGGCAATTGTTATTGCTTATGTTCCTAGAAAGGAAAGCAAAATTAATTCTACAATTCAAAAAGAAGGAAACAGGAAAGAGGGCCGTCGGAAAAAAAGATAGGAGGCAACCATGCGAAAAACTATTTGGCTTAGTTTAGTTTTATGTTGTGTGCTGTCTTTGACAGCTTGCTCAAAAGATGAAATTATAGATGATTTTAATCATGTATTGGAATCAATTGGTAATGACAATCTTACCGGTAATAAAAAATTACAAGGTAATCGGGAGTTTGGTGAAGATAGTTATGTAGGAACATATAAAGCCGATTATGATAATTTTACCGGAAAAGAGATTCTTTTTGGTGGAACTTCATTAGATAGAGATGATGGAAATGAAATCCATATATCTTGTGATTTAGATATTGGTAGTGGAACTGCCAAAGTGATTTTACAAACTGGAAATGATGAATCCAAAATTCTTTGCGAGACATCTCAACGATATTCTGAGGTGATTGAGTTGTCTGCTGCAAGTAATTACATTATCATTCAAGCAGAAAATTTTATGGGTAGTTGTGAGCTAACAGTTGAGTAAGAAAGGAAGGAAGATATCAATGAAGGATAAAGTATTGAGTGTTATTTCACTTATCACAGTTTTTATTCCAATTACAATGTTATTTGTTTGGCGACCAACAGCGTCTAATGCAACTTCTATTGTGATTGGATATGGAATATTTATTTTGATTAGTTTTGCTTATGCTCTAATTTTATTTTGTAAGAAGCAATTGCGAAATATCTATGTAAAGCTTGGTTTGGCAATAAATACACTTTATATAGTGGGGATATTCGGATTTGTTGTTATCCCAAGATTGTTTTAAAGAGATGTAGCGGTATGGAGTAATAATAGAATGAAATAAAGAGAGTGTTAACATTTATATTCTATTATTGCTTCATAACAGAGAAAAAGAGAAAAAGGAAGCAAAAAGAAAGTCCTATCATCAGTTTAGAAGTGGTAACTGCATTATCTATTATGAAAGGAGATTTTAATATGAAAGATTTAAGAAATCCATTAAACAGAACAGAAAATTTTGAACATCCATCAGGAAATGTTATGAAGGAACTTTCAGAATCGGATCTGAACAGTTTTTCAGCAGGTGCCGGGGAAACTCGTGCGTCCAGCGGTATTGCTTGTACACTGACAGCAGAGTGCAACATCGGAACACATATTAAATTCTGCTGCTATTAATCAAATAGCAACCGGGTTCGATTAATCCAGAACAATATAGTGTGTTAAAAGTATAATATTATAAGTGTTTGATATTAACTTTTGAGAACATAGCATTTTGAAAGTAGATAATGCAGTTACTACTTGTAAACTGATGGTGAAAGAGGGATATCAATGGAAAATGTTAAATATCTATATATGCAGGAGCGTAAATATGGAAATCTACAAAAAGAGAATAAAGAATTGAGATTATATTGGGAAAAGATATTAGGAGTTGACGCTATTCATTACATTGAAAATGTTTATAATATGAAGTTTTCTCAAATTTTATTTTCGGATGTAGTAGAAAAACAATCTAGTAACGATCTTATAACAAAATTAAATGAATTTGAAAATTCGTTATGTAATGGTGAATCCTCAAAATTAAAAAACGGTATGAAGCTAAAAAAGAGATTGGTATTCAGTAATTTTTTTATGCATTTTGTTGAATATGCTGTAACACAGGGAGAAATAAACTTTTCTCCAATACTTGAGGAAAGTTATATAGAAACACTACTTACTAGACTGTGTAAAATTTGTGTCAGTACATTGATGTTTGAAATGTATATTGAAAATGAAAATAATGCACTGAAAGGAGAGACTCCGAAAGAGCAGTACGACTACTATAATAACGAAATGCTGACCGATAATAACTATATAAAACAATTTTTTCATTTATATCCGTGTTTAGAACGACTAATTTATGAAAGCATTAGTGATATAACTTTTAATTACATTGAATTAAATGAAAGATTGGAACGAGATCATAAAAAAATAGTAGAAGAACTGTGCTTCGGAAAAGACTTTAGTAAAATAGTAGCTATTAGAACAGGAATTTCAGACTCACATAAAAAAGGTAAAGCAGTAGCAATTTTGACATTTGATAATGGATATAAAGTTGTATATAAGCCGCATTCTCTTAAATTGGAAAAAGCATATCAATATTTCTTGGAGAATATGCCAATACCATATAAATATAAATTAAAGGGATACAAAATAATAGAAAGAAATGAGTATGGATGGACAGAATTTATAGAGAATAAGGAATGTAAATCTAAAAATGAAGTTGAAAGATATTATTATAGATTTGGAATGTTAATTTTCCTCAATTATTTGTTAAGTACAAATGATTTACATTTTGAGAACGTGATTGCTTGCGGTGAATATCCAATAATAATAGATGCTGAAACAGCATTAAATACCCATAAAGAAATCAAGACATTATCTGCAAATGATAAAATTAATCTTATTTTACAGAAGTCGGTTTTGGCATCAGGATTATTGCCATATTATAGATTTGGGAAAGCCGGAAAAGGAATTAATATGGGGGCTATAAATGGAAAAGCTGGGGCAGAATATCCTATTTTGGTTCCGAGAATTAAGGACAATTTTACATCACATATGCATTTTGAATACGTACATCCACAGACAGAAATTAGTAAAAATTTAGTTGTTCTAAATGGAAAAGAAGTTGATCCTTCGGATTTTATGCAGGAAGTGGTAGATGGATTTTCAGATATGTATAAGAATGCACTGGACAAAAAGAAAGAAATTATAAATTTGCTGAAGGTGTTTGAAAATTTGAATGTTCGTTATTTGGTACAGGATACACAGAGATATACAATGGTGCTACATACATCATTCCATCCAGATTTTTTGCAGGACGCAAGAGACAGGGAATTGTTTTTGTCCAATATTTATAGCACTTGTGATAGGGTTCAATGTGATGTACGTATAGCTAAGGCTGAAGTTTCAGATATGTTATCTATGGATATTCCTTATTTTTTTACAAAGGCAAATAGTAAAAATTTGTATACATCTACGGGAGAGGTTATTGAAAACTATTTTGAACGCTCTGGTTTTGAATTTGCAAAACAAAAAATTAGTGGTCTCCATGAGAGTGACATGGTGAAACAATGTATGTATATTCAGATTGCATTGGCACGTTTAAATGATGTTGAAAAGAAGGTAATAAAGACTTTTGAGCATAAAAAAGTTGATGTGGATGATAAAGGGATTTACATAAGAGCAGTTAAAAGTATAGCAGACGCTTTGTTGAAGGAGGCAGTGTTCAATGATCATAAAGATGACGTTAATTGGATTGGAGTTTTCGTAAATGGAAATGATGAGGAGGCTAAATGGGAAGTAAGACCTTTAACGACATATTTATACGAAGGGATTTCTGGTATAGCAATATTTTTTAATGCATTAGATAGATTTTACAAAGGAAAGTATAAAAAAATATGTGATGCTATTAAAACAGAGTTATTCAAATATACTAATGATATGTTGGAAAAAGGTAACGGTTATGATCAAGAAAGCAGTGGTATTTTTTGTGGAGAGAGTTCATTACTTTATGTATACCAATTATTATTCAAAATTACTGGACAGAGAGAATATTTAGTGTACGCAGAAAAACATTATAAAATTTTAAAGGGGGCGTGGGTAGCTGACAAATACTATGACGTTATTTATGGAAATGCAGGTGCGTTACTAGCGGTGCTGAATATGTATACGCTTTTTAATGAAGATAAATATTTACTTGATGCTAGAAAAATAGGAGATTTTTTGTTACAGCACCAGTGCAAAAATGGAGGTTGGAGGGGTGAAACTAGCGCAAATATTTTAGCAGGGTTTTCCCATGGAATTGCGGGGATTGCATTTGCGCTTACTAAGCTTTGGAAATTTACAGGGGATAATAAATATCTTTCTGCAGCGTTAAATGGAATAAAATATGAGGATACGTTGTATGATTATGAGGCACAGAACTGGAAGGACGAAAGAGTATTTTCGGGACATAAATCTTCAGATGAGGGTAATTTTATGATAGCTTGGTGTCATGGGGCGGCAGGAGTTTTATTATCAAGAATTAAGAGCTATGAACTGTTAGAGAAGAACCAAAAAGAAATGTTAAAAGATGATATACATAATGCATTAGATACAGTTTGTAAGGTGGGGCGTTTTGATAATAACTGTTTATGTCATGGTAATTTGGGAAATGCTGAAATACTTTTAGAATGTCATAAAATAATGCCTAATAATGAAGTAGAAAATATATACAAGAATATGTTTTTTGATGCAGCTATTAGTATTGGAAATGGGCAATTTGATTGTGGACGAGCTTATTTATATGGACATAAAATTCCAGGATTTATGACAGGTATGGCAGGTATGGGATATGAATTATTAAAGTTTCTTATGCCAGAACTACCATGTGTTTTATCAGGAGAAATTTAAAAGTCAAGGAGTAATAATTGTTTTAGTTATTACTCTTTTTGACATATTTGTAAGAGGTTATAAAAATGGTAAAAAAGATACAACTAATTAGACAAATGGGTACCGCAGATTGCGGTCCTGCATGTTTAGCAATGATTTTTGCTTTTTACGGAGATAAAATTGATGTTAATGATATAAAAGCCAATACTAGGATTGGAAGAGACGGTCTATCGTTAGCAAAAATGAAGGAAATTGTTGAGGCATATGGATTTATTTTTAAAGCATATTCAAACTACGAAATTGAAAGAAATATTCAGGAAAATTGTCCTCTTATAATGTGTACTAAAAATAATCATTTTGTTGTAATAGAAAAGAAGGTAAAAAAAGGATATGTAGTTTTCGATCCTGTTGAAGGTAAATCTATTATTGAATTTAAAAAAATACAATCAACTTACCATGATTTAGTGATTCTTATTCGTCCGAATGCTAATACTAGGATTAGGAAAAAATCTAAAAAAAGCAAAAATAGTTATAAATTATATATCAATTATAAAAGGTTTATTTGTGCGTTGTTTTTAACCATGATGACGCAGGCCATTGTTATAGTACCATCACTGTTAATACAAAAAATAATAGATATGTTTGGCAGTAATTCATATCCGAATGATATTATAATACTAATCGGGCTAGCTATAGGAATAGGAGTATTATATTGGATTGGCAATTCTGCAAAGCGATATATAATTTTACTATTGCAGAATGAAATATATGCCACGACTATCAAACAAATGTTAAAAAAATTATTTAAAATAGATTTTGAATTTTTTGAATGTCACACAACAGGAGATATAGCAAATAGGTTTAATAGTATAAATGAATTGTATCAATTTATTTCAGGAGCAGCTATAACAACTCTTATTGATATATTAACAGCAATAATATGTGGCATAGTAATGGTGATCCAGTCTGTTTCACTTTTTATAATAGTATTTATTATTACAATAATACAAATTGTGTGCGTAGTAGTGATAAATAAATATATACGTAAGAAGACAAATGAATATATTGATAGTCTTGCTAAGGTTGAAAGCATATTAGTAGAAGCACTTAGTAATATTCAACAAATTCGTTGTATGCATATAGATGCGATCATAAAAAAGAATGTACAGAGTAAATATGATAAATCAATTGGTATTTTGAAGGTTAAAACACATTATAGTAATCAATTAGAATCAATTACTATGGCAGTAAATATTATTACGCCGTTAATACTGTATATTATAGGAGGATTATATGTTCAAAACGGTTATATTACATTAGGCGTACTTATTGGCTTCGTCAATTTGTCTTCGTATTTTATTTCACCTTTTAGCGTTATGTCAATGGTTCTTCCACAGATTGGTATAATAAAAGAAACTATGTACCGTTTAAGAGAATTTATGGAATTTAAAAATATGCAAGAAAATGGTACAAAAAAAATTGACAATTTTAAAAATATAAAAATGGAAAAGGTTAATTTTTCATATTCTGAAAAAAACGGAGTACAAGATATAAATATAGAACTTAATAAAGGCGAAAAAATTGCTATAGTAGGATCTTCTGGTAGCGGAAAGACAACTATTATTAAATTGCTGTTGAATGTTATTCAACAGTACAATGGAAGAATAGAAATAAATGGAATTGATATCAAAGATATTGATTCGGATAGTTTAAGTAATATCTTTTCAGTAGTAACACAAATGCCTGTTGCTATCAATGGAACTATTCGAGAAAATGTTGATATGCTACAAAGGTTAAGTGATGATGAGATATGGGAATTATTGGATATGGTTGATATGAAATGTGTAGTTAAGAAATTTCCATTAGGTTTAAATACTTATATAGGTGAGAACGGACAAAATATATCTGGTGGGCAAAAACAGCGATTGGCAATAGTGCGAGCTATGTCGAACAAACCAGAAGTAGTAATTTTTGATGAAGCTACAAGTAATATAGATTCTGTAACAGAGAGGAAAATATACAAAAGACTAAAAGAAGCAAGAGTATCACAGATAATTATTACTCATAGATTAAAGGCGGTGGAGGACGCAGATAGAATTTATGTTATTGATGACGGGAATATAGTAGAAATGGGCAAGCACAAGGAACTAATGGAACAACAAGGGCTTTACTATTTGCTTCAAAATGATAAAGAATAACTTATGAATTATAGAATGTAAGGAGGGATAGAATGTATTATAAATTTTGATATGAAGGAAAGTTTTATACAGATTAAGTCTAATGAGTGTTTTACGGAAAGGAAGAAAAAAGATGAGGAAAAAAAGTTTTTTAATTTTAGGATTAGTAGGATGTTTAAGTGTGATTTCTCCTGTGACAGCTTTAGCAGAGTCAAATTTGCAAAGTAAAACAGATTTAGTTTGGACTAGTCCGACAATTTTTAAGGAGCTGATTAGAGAAATTGAAGATATCAAGAAAGAACATCCGGTATATACAGAAGATGATATTTTAAGAATTATGAATGAACGACACGCCACAACACATGATGAAGAGGATGCGAAAGGGATTATTGATATATGGAACGCACTTACTGAATCCGAAAAAAAACTGTGTATTCGCTATCCGTTTGATGCTTTAAAAGTAAATACAGCGAAGAATATTGCAACAAACCAGACAGAGATTAAATTTGGGAGAAACGGTCTGGGCGATAAAAGCGATGCATTTCGTCATGGAATATGGAATGCTGAAATGACTATCCTTATAGGAAAGGAAAAAGCGGAATTGTTTGCTACAGCACATGAAGATAAGGACGTTACGGGAACTGAACCAGATGGTTTTCCTAAAACGGCTCATAGAGATATGGATTTACATAATAATGAGATTGGAAGAAATCTGGGCGAAAAGAATAAAGACGCGTCAGAAGATGAAATGGCAGATATTATTTATCAAGATCTTTATTCAGAAACAACAGAGTTTGTATGGCTACATGAATGAGAACACAAGTATTATAGATATAATTAAATAAAGTTATAAATAAGAGGATGTTGCAAAGATCGATATGAATCAAAAGCAACCTTCTATGAATATGAGGATTTCACAGGTCGGTCTTATAGAGAAAAATATTCTGAGTGAAACAAAAATCTTATATCAGGTGAATCGTTTGCTTCAAGTGGAGGGAAGGTTTGGCGTTTTGAAATATCCTTCTGATTAGTTTTAATGTGTTAGTTACTAAGGACAAAACCTTTGAAAATCAGGTTTTGTCCTTGTTTATATTATAATGCAGTTTTCAAAAATATTTCTGCATGGAAATGAATCTGCTCCAAGTCCTTCCGGTGACCTGATTCGCTTTCGGGTATATCGATCATGGACAGATACCGTATTTTTCAAGAGACTATCATCCGATGAGAATCCCGTTTTGGATTTTGTGACTTTCCAAAACGGGGGTTAAATTTTTCAATTATGTTGTTTTTATAGGTTGGCGTAGTGAATTCCTACGTTTCTTTTATGCGTCTTTTTTTATTAGGACAGTTTTTGGTGTCTGTTTTCGGCTTCATAGACCAAAATAGGACGTTCATAAGAATTACAATTAGTAATACAGCAGCTAAAGCCACCCAGAATCCTATGTTCAGACCAAGCCATTCTGTAGTTCCAAAAAGCGTCATCCAAAGTTCTTTCCAGTTCATTGTTGCACCTCCTTAAAGCAATTCGCCAAAATGACGGACATAAGCCTTTTTCAAGCTTGTTGCTAAAACCATATACAATAGGATACACGGAAGCAGATATGCAAAGTATGCTGCTGGCAGTGCCACAAACCCAAGAAGTTTTCCAAATATCGTAAATGGTATGACGGTTAGAATCGTAATCCCTGTCATTGTAAGGAATGTCACAGGAGCAGATGCCCGGCTCTGAATAAATGGGAGCTTCGGTGTACGGATCATGTGGATCACTAATGTCTGGCTCCACATAGATTCTACAAACCAGCCAGCCTGGAACATTCCGATATACTGTGTCTGCATCGCCGTCAGCTCTGTTCCGCTAAAATGAGCCGGCAGGTCATTGAACAGGATACCCTTGGATACAAAGAATGGGCAGAATACAAAGTACATGAAAATGTATGTGGTAAAATCAAAGATGGAGCTGGTTGGTCCAATCCAGATCATAAAACTGCCTACACTGGAGGCATCCCATTTTCGTGGTTTGGCAATAAACTCTTCATCTACATTGTCCCATGGGATTGCCGTACAGGACAGGTCGTAGATCAGGTTCAGGAAAATCAAATGTACACTTTCCATTGGCAGGAAGGGCAGAAGGGCAGAAGCAGCCAGCACAGAAAACATATTTCCAAAATTGGAGGAAGCCGTCATTTTGATGTATTTAATCATGTTGGCATAGGTTTTCCGACCTTCAATGATGCCCTGCTCCAAAACCATCAGATCTTTTTCTAAAAGAATGATGTCTGCCGATTCTTTAGCCACGTCTACCGCTGTATCTACGGAGATGCCGATGTCCGCAGATTTCATGGCAGCAGCATCATTGATTCCATCACCCATAAATCCAACGGTATGACCATTCTCACGAAGAACAGAAACAATACGGGCTTTCTGCTCTGGTGTCAGTTTCGCAAAGACATCGGTGGTTTCTGCCGCTCTGGCAAGTTCGGCATCACTCATGTGTTCCAGATCAGAACCCAGGAGCATATTACGGACCTTCAGCCCTACCTGTTTACAGATAGTTCGGGTTACTTTTTCATTATCACCTGTGAGGATTTTGGTAAGGACCCCATGGTTTTTCAATGCCTGGATAGCATCGGCAGTAGACTCTTTTGGTGGATCTAAAAATGCCAAATAACCAATCAGCACCATATCGCATTCATCTTTAACACCAAAAGCTCCTACTGGAGATGGGTTGCTCTTTTGGGCGATAGCCAAAACACGAAAGCCTTTTTCATTTAATCCATCTACAGTTTTCAAAATCCGGCTCCGCACTTCATCACGCAGAGGTTGTACATGCCCGTCACATTCTGCAAAGCTACAGATCGAAAGCATTTCTTCCACAGCACCTTTTGTTACCATCTGTGTCTTTCCGTTTTTATCCTGTACCACAGTGGATAAACGGCGGCGTTTAAAGTCAAAGGGAATTTCATCCACCTTGACGTAGGTTTCGGACAGGTCAATCAGACGTTTATCTGCCGCTTCCATCTCCTCTGTTTTATGGATAATAGCCAGATCCATGAGATTTTTATATCCTGTCTGAAAGTAACTGTTCAGATAGGCATGGCGAAGGACTCTGGTATCATCTTCTCCATTTACATTGAGATGATATTCCAATACCACCTTATCCTGTGTCAGTGTCCCCGTCTTGTCTGTACAGAGGATATCCATAGCACCAAAATTCTGAATGGAATTGAGGTTTTTTACAATGGTTTGCTTTTTACTCATGGAAACAGCGCCTTTTGCAAGGCAGGTGGTTACAATCATCGGAAGCATTTCCGGTGTGAGTCCTACTGCAATGGAAATCCCAAATAGGAAAGCCTCCAGCCAATCCCCCTTTGTAATGCCATTCACAAAGAATACCAGCGGAACCATCACCAGCATAAAACGGATCAGTACCCATGACACAGCATTGACACCTTTTGTAAAACTGGTTTCCACGGCTTCTCCGGCAACAGCAGCGGCCATAGAGCCAAACAGCGTATGATCGCCAACACAGATAACAACAGCCGTTGCACTTCCGGAGATTACATTACTGCCCATAAATGCAATATTGGTATAATCCGTCACACTGTCCTTATGTGGGCTTACATGAGGGAGCTTTTCAACCGGCTCACTTTCTCCGGTAAGGCTTGCCTGGCTGACAAATAGATCTTTTGCATCCAGGATACGGACATCTGCCGGAATCATGTCCCCAGCAGATAAATGGACAATATCACCAACCACCAAGTCATCCATAGGTATCTCTGTTTTTTCCTGTCCTATGCGGGTGACGGTACAGGTGGTTGTGATCATTGCAAGCAGCTTTTCCGCCGCATTTCCGCTGCGGGATTCCTGCACAAAGCGAAGGGTACCGGAAATAAATACCATAGTTAAAATGATAACGACTGTCAAAAAATCAAAGTCCTCCGGTACGCTTCCAAAGAGTGAAAAATACGGGAAAATCATATCCGTAATCGTGGAAACAAACGCAAGGCAAAACAAAATAGCAGTAAAAGGGTTGATAAATGCACCCGCCACACGTTTTGCCAGGGATTTCTTTTTTTCGTGGGTGACTTTGTTCGTACCGTATTTGGAACGGTTTACGGATACGGTATCTGCTTCTAACCCCCTAAGTGTGGTATGAAGGATTTTTAAAACCTCTTTTACCGGGTTGGTTGCTGCAGATTGGATGCGACGGTTCTGTTCGTCACGGATGACTGCCTTTTCTACAGTCTGGCGAACAGCCATACGATTTTCTTTTTTGTTCATTGGTCTTACCTCCTTGAATTTTTGTAGGGGCAAGGAAGATTCTATGAGGGACACGGAATCTGTGGACACTCATACAATATTCTCTGCCTTCGTGGACTGCCTTCAGAGTCCATGTCTTTCACCTCACAATCTTTAAAAGCTATCTATGTAAAACCGCAATGGGAATTACGGTCTGCGGTATCGGTTGCTTTTTTCGATATACCAGACATCTAAGCCGGCAAGTATCATCCATACAATCATTGCAGATACAAACCAGTGGTTTGAAAATAAGGGCAAAAATCCTTTTACCAGAAAGATGACACCGTTTAAGGTAATGATTCCTCCGATTATAATGGTATCGTAATTTAAGACACTTTCCGAGACATTTTATAATGAATCTGATATACTGTAACCAATACAGAAAGAAGGATTATTATTATGTCTCGAACAAGAAGAAATTTCTCTGCAAAATTCAAATCTGAGCTTGTTATTGA
>ERZ791809.835-NODE-835-length-19219-cov-6.580881_pt1 | contig 19219 bp, 17 predicted proteins | sample MGYA00509946_ERZ791809 | MGnify/ENA primary metagenome ERZ791809 (study PRJEB30046, sample SAMN00791993) | human gut metagenome | study: EMG produced TPA metagenomics assembly of the A metagenome-wide association study of gut microbiota in type 2...
CTCGAGCTGATCGAGCCGCCCGCAGGCACGCTCGTGCCGTCCGGCGAGGGCAGCATTCCGCACTTCGCCGTTTACGTTGACGACCTCGACAAGACCGCAGCCGACCTCAAGGCAGCCGGTGTCATCAGCTTCACCGCACCGGAAAAGAAGGTTCTGCCGAACACATTCGGCGGCCTGCAGAACTGGTTCTTCACCGGCCCGTCCGGCGAGCAGATCGAGCTGCTGCAAATGCTGTAAAAAAGAACTCCTCCCGTCTGAAGTGATGGGAGGAGTTCTTTTATTCTATACCGGTACCGCAGGGCAGGCTGAGCGCAAGGATAGCGTCATTCTCCATTCAGCATACTTGAAACCGCAAAAAAGCTCCCAACCTCACGGTTGGGAGCTTTCGTAAACCTAAAGCGAGTTTATCGCGCGCTATTAATAGTGGCGGGACTCGAACAGGTGATCCTCGATGCGCTTGCGGGCAGCCTGAACCTCAGCCTTCTGAGATACCTCAGCTACGCCTACACGCCACCAAGCCTCGTAACCTGCGGACATGGTCTTCGGCAGAACCTTCATGTCGATCAGGGTGGAAACGGTCTGCTTCTTGGAATCCTCGATTGCAGCCTTCAGCTCGTCAAGAGTCTTAACGGTGTAGGTCTTGCAGCCGTAAGCAGCGCCGATTGCAGCGTAATCTACCTGGATTACCTTGCCCTTGTGTACGCCGTTGGTTACGCCTTCCTCAAGCATGTTCTTCTCGGTGCAGATGGAAGCATTGCCGTTGGAAACCTCGAGGTTGTTGATGCAGCCGAAGGAAGCGTTATCGAACAGCATAACGTTGATCTTGTGGCCCATCTGAACCGAAGTGATCAGCTCAGAGTGCAGCATGTCGAAGGAACCGTCGCCGCACATAGCGTAAACTTCCTGATCCGGGCAAGCGATCTTAGCGCCCAGAGCGGAGGCAACCTCGTAACCCATGCAGGAGTAACCGTACTCCATGTGGTAGGTGTTCTCCTTGCGGGCACGCCACAGACCCTGCATGTCGCCCGGCAGAGAGCCTGCTGCTGCACATACGATAGCGTTGTCATCAATGAGATGGTTGATGGTGCCCAGAACGGTGGTCTGGCACAGCTTGCAGCCGGTATCCTCGATGTACTTCTCAACGCACTCACGGTTGTCGTCGTTGCACTCCGGGGTGAAGTGCTCCTTGTCGGTGTACTCAACCTTGTCCAGACGCTCAACCTCAGTCCACCACTCCTTGCGCAGAGCAGCAACTTCCTCAGCGTAAGCCTTGTCGGTGTGGTAGCCGATCTTAGCCAGCTCCTCGCCGATAGCAGTCAGAGCCTCGTTTGCGTCAGCAACGACCGGCGTAGCGTCCATCTTGTAAGCCTGGAACTCAGACGGGTTGATGTTGACGAACTTAGCGTCGGTGCGGTACAGCCACTTGGAAGCGGTGGTGAAGTCGGTGTAACGGGTGCCAACGCCGATTACAACGTCAGCCTCGTGCGCCAGCTTGTTTGCAGCGATGCCGCCGGTGGTGCCCAGACCGCCGAGGTTCAGCTCGTGATCCCAAACAACAGCGGACTTGCCGGCCTGGGTCTCGCCGAATGCGATGCCGAAGTCCTCAGCGAACTTCTTGAATACCTTGTGTGCCTCAGCATAACGAACGCCGCCGCCGCAGATCAGGAGCGGCTTCTTTGCGTTCTTGATGACCTCAACAGCCTTGTCCAGAGCGTACTTGGTAACCGGACGGCGGTCAACGCGCCATACGCGCTTCTTGAAGAAGTCAACCGGGTAATCATATGCTTCAGCCTGAACGTCCTGCGGCAGAGAAATTGCAACAGCACCGGTGTTAGCGGTATCGGTCAGAACACGCATAGCGGAGATCATGTCGGTCATAACCTGCTCCGGACGGTTGATGCGGCCCCAGTACTTGGTAACAGCCTGGAAAGCATCATGAGCGGAGATGGACAGGTTCTGCGGCTGCTCCATCTGCTGGAGAACCGGGTCCGGCTGACGGGAAGCGTAGATGTCGCCCGGCAGGATCAGAACCGGAATGTTGTTAGCGGTAGCGGTTGCAGCAGCGGTAACCATGTTGCACGCGCCGGGGCCTACGGAAGAGGTGCAGGCGAAGATGGACTTGCGGCGCATCTGCTTAGCGTAGCCAACTGCAGCCAGAGCCATGCCCTGCTCGTTCTTGCCCTGGTAAACAACCATGTCCTTGAGCTCCTGCTCAACGCCGTTAGCGAAGCCAACTACGTTGCCGTGGCCCGGCAGCATGAAGATGCCCTTAACGAACTTGTGCTCCTGCTCGTTGCCATCCATATCAATGTAGCTGATATACTGGTTCTCGAGGAAGCGAACGAGTGCCTGAGACGCAGTCAGACGAACGGTTTCCATATGAATCATGTTGGAAATCCTCCTAAATAGAATACAAATAATGATGAATCAAAGCCAGTCTCCAACAAGCCTTGACTTAGCACCCTCCCTCTCCAAAAGGAGGGGCAAGGGAACCATAGGTTCCCAAACGCACGAGACAGGTCTCGTGCCTGCCGCGCGCACGCGGCAGATGCAGTTCCTTATCAAAGTCCAGCTCCGCCGGACTTTGATACCCCTGCCTGCGCCGTGGCGGCGCAGCCACCTTTGCCGTGCAAAGGTGAGAGGGGTATCGCCAAAAGTTTCTACGGAACTTTTGGCGTATATAGGGGAGACGGAGTCGCCCCTATAAGCGGCAATCAGTTGCCGCTCGGGCAGTGCCAGATATGATCGTTGGCATCGTCCTCAAGCAGCCACAGGTGCTCCTCGTCGTCGATGCGGGTCTTGTCCCACGGGTCGCCCGGCAGATGACGGATGCCCCATGCGTAGCAGCAGGAGTAACCCGGTGCGGTTACCTGAGAGTGCATCTTATCGGTGATGATAGCCAGACCGTTGTGATGGGTCTCGTAAATCTCGCCGTTGCCCCAGCCTGCGCCGAAGCCCATCGGCTTGTCGAAGCGGTAGAAGTAGCACTCCGGCTGCGGATGATGATGCGGCGGGTAAGAGGACCACTTGCCCGGCAGGTTGACAACCTCGCCCAGTACCATGTTGGAGTACGGTGCGTTGTCCAGATCGAAGCAGGTGCGTACATCACGCTTGATGCAGCCCATCAGCTCGCCCTTGTTGCCGCGTGCCCAGGTATCGGTGTCTTCCGGCTTGTACATCTTGCTCGGGAAGGTCTTTTCGTTCAGCGTCTTCTGGATGTAGATGTTGCACGGACCGTGTGCGATGATCTCGAACTTTACGCCCTTGCAAACGTGCAGGCAGGACGGGTTGTAATCGAACGGATTCGGACGGTCTACGTCGTAGGACTCATTCTCCCACTTGATGGTGCACTTGCCGTCGAATACCAGTGCTGCAACTTCCTTTTCAGGCTCCTCGCAGCTCCAGGTGTCGCCGTCTTCCATCACGAGGAGCGCAACGTCCATCATGGCATCCTTGCCGATGCCTTCGTCAAGACGGATGTACTCGTTGTATCCGCGCTTGACCTGCTTATCCATGTACATAGGAATTCCCTCCAAAAAATAATTTTTTGGTGCGGTGACCGGTATATCCCACCCGATCACGCAGATTCAGCTGTGCAAAACAGCCTATCTATTATCATTATACCACGCCATAACAGCCAGTTTCAACCACTCATTGAACGGATTCGGCGCGGTGCGGAAAGGCTTTGTCATTCAGCACAAAAAACAACATGGTTTTTCTCGCAAATGATACAACAAAAATACGATTGGTTTGTGTCGCACTCTTGCCTTCCCTTCCTTTTTCATCTATAATTATAGCAGATATTTAAAGGATTGCTTGCAATTTCTTCAGCAGTAATAACACGATTTTAAGGTATGCACGCAGTATGTGCATAAGAAAGGATTTTCGCCATGGATGCAGCCCGCCGAGAGAAAAAAGAGCACGGCACGCTTGCGTTTCCGTTCCAGATCTACCCCGCGTTGGACGGCAGCGAGGCCGATGACAGCGATTTCATCCCCTATCACTGGCACCCGGAGCTGGAAATCATCACGGTGGACGCGGGCCACGTTTCGCTCACCATCGCTGACCACACCTACGAGGGCACGCACGGCGATGTGTTCTTCGCCGCCGGTGAGGAATTGCACGAAATTCGTGCCGCCGGACAGGAAAATCAGTTCCGCTCGTTCGTGTTTGCGGCGGATTTCCTACAGTTTTCGCGTGCCGACCAAAGCGAATTCGCGCTGCTGTCGCCGCTCGCCGAGGGACGGCTGCGGTTTGCCACCTGCATCCGCGCCGGTGAACCCGGGCAGAGTGACATCCGTGCGCTGCTCGCACAGATCGTGCGCGCGTGGCAGGTGCAGGCGCCCGGCTGTCAGCTTGCCGTGAAGGCCGCGCTGCTCGGCATTGTGGCCGTGTGCGCGCAGTACGACAGACTCATCGGACATCAAATGCGCCCGGGCGCGGACTATAAGGCGCAGCAGCTGAAGGAGATCGTCGGCTACCTCGGTGAGCATTTCACTGAACCGCTCTCGCTGTCGGCGGTTGCAGCAGAATTTGGGCTTTCACCGCAGTATTTCAGCACCTTTTTCCGGGATAATTTCGGAAGGACCTTCACCCAGCATATCAATTCCCTGCGGATCGAGCAGGCGGCGCGTCTGCTCCGTGAGACCGATCTGCCGGTCATGGAGGTCGGGTTTCGCGTCGGATTTGATAATTTCAGCTACTTTATCAAGCGGTTTCGGCTTGTGTATGGCGTTTCGCCGTCGCATTATCGGAAAAACAGTTTAACTTAAACACGAGATTTGTTTTCTGCACCGGCTGACCGGAGTGCTCGAACTGCGTCAGCGTGTTCGCCCTAACGGGGCGGCTCCTTTTCTGCACCGATTGTGCGGGGTACGCGAACTGCGTTAGCGGGTTCGCCCTTTCCGGGCGGGGAGTTTTTCGCTGAACCTCAGCAGGGATTCGCCGTCTGCGGACGGCGGGAGCATCGCGGCGCCCGCCGCGGGGGCAAAAAGGAAGGACAACCTGCGGTTTTCCTTCCTCTTTGGACTCCTACCTTTCCCTTGCTTCCTAATCTGGCGCAAATTTCCTATGTGTGACCGCTCCGAAAAGGAGTACGGCAGAGGATTTTTTCTACCGTATCTTTCGCAACCTGTTCGCAGGGTCAGATACATTACTGCTACACATATGGGTTCATCTAAGCAGGCGCGACATAACAGTGTCGCGCAATTTTTTTGCGCGTTATACCGGAAGGCACCTGCGAATTTAGGTGTTTGGTACAATTTATCCTCGCAGGTGCTGTCTATCATAACGCGCTAACGAGTTGCGCGGCACTGCTATGCCGCGCCTGCGAAGACTTTCCGGTCTGTGTAGCAGTAATTTATCTGACGCTGCGAATATGTCGGGACATGGGAGCACACTGTGCTCCCCTACGGAAGAAAAAATCCTCTGCCGTTCCCCTATTTTCGCAGCGGTCACATGTCGGCAATCTACGCCAGGCTAAGAAATAAAAGGAAGTGGGAGTTAAGAGGGTAGAAACCTTGGTGTCTACCCTCTTGCCCCGCCGCGGGGCGCGGCTAATCCCCTCGCTGAGGTTCAGCGAAAAACTCTCCGCCCGTTAGGGGCGAACCCGCCTGCGGCAGTTCGAGTACCCCGCTCAGCCGATGCAGAAAAGGAGCAGCCCGGATAGGGCGAACACGCCAACGGCAGTTCGAGTACCCCGCTCAGCCGGTGCAGAGAAAAAGGCTGCCGCCCGGACAGGGCGAACCCGCTGACGCAGTTCGTGTGCCCCGCCTAATTACTGCCAACAGATGTAAAAAACCTCCGTATGAACCATACGGAGGTTTTTCTATGTCTTATCTCGTCTGCTGGGTAATAATAAACACCGGAATGTACCAAATAAGCTGATACAGCAGAATATTCATCACCGGAAGCGCGTCTGCGGCGTTCTGGTACAGCAGGTAGAACACGATCAGCATACCGAGCAGGCCGGCGAACGTGCCGAGCGTCAGCGCCGAGCGGACGGCGCCCGCCAGCTTATCCGCGCCGCGGAGCACCTGCATGAACGGACCGGCACCCTCGCGGGTGAGGATAGCTGCCGGTGCATCGCCCTTGGCGTAATTCGGATTCAGCAGACGATCCACGCCTGTCGGATCCGGCTGGTCGGCAAAGCCGCGTCGAAGGTCAAACTCCTCCTCAATCATCGCCGGGGAGATATTGAAATCACGAACAGCGAGGACCGCATTCATGTGCATGCGGCGCATGAGGCGCATCGCCTTATAGGTATTCTTGGTGGTCTGGTAACGCATGGTCAGCACGCCTGCGAGCGCGTTATCCACAACCAGATACATGTTAATCTGACCCTTATGGCCGGATTCGATCGGAACGCCCATCTTGACCATGAGCGCCGCCGTGCCGAGCACGATACGGCTGGTGCCGACAGCGCCGGTTACACCGCCCTCGACCAGACGCACGTCACGCGCGGTAAAGGTGATGCCGAAGCGCTCCTTCGTGGTATCAGTCAGCACACGGCCCAGTTCCAGACCGGCGGATTCGGTCAGCGCAGCTGCACAGCCGAGAATCTGCTCGTCCGTGATACGGCCCAGATTGTCGATGGCCTCAAGCTCGATCGAGCCGGTCGGGAACAGATCGTTCTCGAGCAGCATGACCTTCTCCGTGCCGCGCAGCAGGTTGGCCTGACGCGCACCCGCAATGGCTGCACCCGAGCGCAGCAGGCGGCTTGCGGTATTCTTGTAGCTTGCGCCGAACGCGCACAGCAGACCGATCGGCGCGGACACCGACAGGATTGCCGAGAACGCCCAGAAGAAGCGCACCGGCTCGCCGCAGTTGAACGAAGCGACCAGCGACAGGATGATTGCGAGCGCCAGTGCAATCGGCGTGTAGATGAGCGAGAAGCGGTCAACCGTGTCCGGGCGCTCGATCTCGGTCAGGAACGAGCTTGCATCGTACAGCGGGCACTTGACGGCATTGCACGCATCAATCTCGCTGTCGTAGTGGCTGTAAACCGCCAGCGGCTGCTCCGCCTCGCAGACGGCACGATAGGAACGCGCCTGTGCCAGACTGCGGCCGCGTGCCTCACGCATTTCGGCGTAAAGCAGAAGGATGGAAACCGCCGTGTACGGTACGGCAACGCCGCCCTGATCCGGAAATACCAGCAGAGAGGCGCAGTGCAGCAGCGATGCCAGTTCCGCAAACGACACGAGCGTGCCGCGTGCCGGACGGCCGTGCAGCAGCGAGGAAAAGCCGTTGCCGAACACGTCAATACCGATCAGCAGCGCCAGAATCTGCAGGGCAGCCAGTGCGCCGATGCCGATGGTCGGGTTCTGCAGAATATCGAGCACGACCGGAAGCGGCAGCGCCTCAAAGCTCGGTGCAAAGCTGAGATACGCGGCAGCTGCGGCAAGGAGCAGCACCAGCAGCGACCGGAACGACAGAATGCCCGAACGGCGGCGTGCCGCGTGCATAGCCGCCTCCGGATCGACCAGCTTGATGTCCTCCTCTTCCTCAGCCTGATCGGCAGCAATGCGTGCCGCTCTTGCCTGCTTGCGCGAGATGCTCGCCTTGCGGCTTGCTTCCTCGGCGGCGGCTTCTTCCACGATCTCCTGCTGCTCGGCAGCCTGCTCGGCGGCTTCCTTTTCTGCCAGCTTGGCCTCGCGGCGTGCCTGCCGCTCGGCGATCTTCTGCACGGTCCTGCGCTCGCGCTCTGCCATTTTCTGCTCGCGCGCCGCGATGCGCGCTTCGCGCGCTTCTTCAACAGACTCGTGTTCGGCGGCGGCTGCGGTCTCTGCGGCCTTCTTTGCCGTTTTATCCTTCTTATTTCTGGGAGCCGTCTTTGGCTCCTCTGCCTTGGTCTCTGCCGCCGGTGCGGGCTGCGGCTCGACCGGCTTTTCCGGCTCTGCCGTTATCTTTGGCTCTGCCGCCTTTGCGGGCGCCTGACCGGACACCTCGGCGATGATGGAATCCAGATCAAATTCATCGGTATCCGGTACGTCGCTGAGCATATTTTTCAGCGATTCCAGATCCATATCGTCTTTTCTATCCATGTTCACTTCCCCCTTAATTGCCCTGTGTGCGTCGGCGAAGCGCCTCAAACAGCAGCACAGCCGCCGCGTTGGATGCGTTCAGCGAGTTGACACGGCCTCTCATCGGGATGCTGACGATGTAGTCGCACTTGTCGCGGGTCAGGCGGCTGAGGCCCTGTCCTTCCGAGCCGATGATGATGGCGGTCGGGCGATCAAACGGTGCGTCATACAGACCGACTGTACCGTCAGCCTCTGCACCGAACAGCCATACACCGCGTTCCTTGAGTTCATCGAGCGTGGACGCAAGGTTGTTTGCCTTGTGTACGCCGACATAGGCGAGTGCGCCCGCCGCCGAACGAGCGACAGCTGCGGTCAGACCGACAGCTCTGCGCTTCGGGATGATAACGCCGTGTGCGCCTGCGGTCTCTGCCGAACGGATGATGGCACCCAGATTATGCGGGTCCTCGATGCCGTCGCAGACAACGATGAGCGGCACCTCACTGCGCTCCTCGGCGACGCGGAAAATATCGTCGAGCGAGACGTACTCCTGTGCCGCCGCCTGTGCGATAACGCCCTGATGGTTGCCGGTCGGGCTCATGCCGTCCAGCTTGCGCCGGTCGCAGGTGACGACCGGAACATGATGCCTGCGCGCTTCTGCCGCCACATCACCGATGTGTGCGCCTTCGGCCACAAACACCTTATCCACTGCACGGCCTGCGCGCAGCGTTTCGAGGACGGCGTTGCGTCCCTCGATCAGCGTGCCGTCATCCTCAACCGGAGGACGGCGTCTGTTTTTTTCATATGCCATAAATTTTTACGCTCCAAAATGAGAAATAACTTTGCATATCCTCAGATACTTTCAGTTAGTTCCATTATACACACTTCCCGACTGTTTTTCAATGTTAGACACGAAAATTATACAAACATCGCCGCAAAAGTGCTGCCATAAGTTCGACAGATATCGACAATTCGCTCTGCCGCATTTACACAGCCAGATTTTAGGCGATACAATGAAACCGGACTGAAAGGAGCGAGGACATCCATGGATGGCAAAAAATTTGACAAAAACACACTGAAAACGCTTATAATCGCGGCTTCTCTGCTGCTGAACTGCATTTTAGGCGGTGCATCGTACACCTATTATCATCATCTGGCGGAGCAGATGAACGAGACCGCTTCCCTGCAGTCGCAGGTAAACCATCTGGAAGGCTCGGTCTCCGACCTGCAGGCGCAGGTGGACGAATCCCAGCCGGCCATTGACGGTTTGAAAGCGCAGGTGGCTTCACTCACCGAGGAGAAGAACGGCCTGCAAAGTCAGGTGGACATGCTCACGAGCCAGAAGGCGGATTTACAGAAACAGGTGGATACGCTCAAAGCAGGTGCATCGAGCGGCTCGAGTTCGGGCAGTTCGTCGAGCGGCGGCAGTTCTGCGTCCGTCCCGGCAGCTTACAGCAGCTCGGACGACCAAAGCGAGACGGTTTACATCACGAACACCGGCTCTAAATATCACAGCGCCGGCTGCCGGTATTTGAAGAAAAGCCAGATTCCAATGTCGCTTTCCGAGGCCAAGCGGCAGGGTTACACCGCCTGCTCGGTCTGCGGCGGATAACATGAAAAAGAAGCTGAGATTTTGTCTCAGCTTCTTTTGTTTGCCTGTTAGAATAATCTGTCCATATTCTGCCGCAGCATGCGAACCATACGTTCGCAGTCAAGCATGGTATCATCCGCGCCGAACATGACAGCGGTCTGATCGACTACGCTCGTATCCGGATTGCTGCTGCCGACCACGACCCGACCGTTCTTCACGCGGTCCATCACGGTATCCGCGTTATTGATGAGGAAATCCAGTTCGTTCATCAGGCTGCTGTTGTAGTAGCGGATCGGGTTGGCCTGCTCGGTCATGCCGCTGCGGATGGTCTGCGCCTTGCGCTTGATGGAATCCAGCGCCGCCATAGCAGCGGCCTTATCAGTAATCACATAGTCGGTATAGCTGCCGTTTGTTACCGCAGAATCGCAATTCTTGAACTTTTGCGTATCCGTTCGCATATCGAGCAGCTGCTTCATGAGGTTCGTCGCGTAGGTTTCCATTTCGGCGCGTTTGCTGTCCGAAAGCGGCATGCGCAGGAAGATGGCGTTCACGTCATTCTCTGCCTTGGCGCTGTACCACGTTACATCCATGCCGGTCAGCTCACCGATGTTGCGCAGCGGCAGATAGATGGAATTCCGGTAAAACAGCGGATAAATGGTCTCGCCCTTCTGGTTTTTGAAGGTCTGCTGTTTGCCGTCCACGAGCACCTTCACGCCCTTATCGAGCGTAGCCGTGCCGGTCGCACCGACATATTTCACGCCTTCCTTGTGGTACGCATCGTCATCCGCACACGGATACGACTTTTCCGTAGTACCCGACAGGAATACCGTGCGCGATGCACTGTCCCACGAGATATTTTTGCCCATCCAGCGGCCAACCGTGCGCAGCGGCATGTAAGTCGAGCCGTTGTAGCTCAGCGCCGTGTAAACCGTCTTGCCGTCCTCGCTCGGGAAGGCAGCCGGAATGCCCTCTGCATAGATGTCCGCGCTCTGCGGATTGATTTTTACGGCGGTGCGGGTCTGCGCCGTATTCTGTGCAGCTGCCTGCACCGTACCCGACGGTATATAGGTCTGCACATTTGCTGCGCCTGCGCTCATCATCAGTGCGGACGCCATCAGGCAGCCCGCGAGTGTGCCGCTTACGATTTTCTTGAACTTAGTCATAATTGCCCCTCCACATAATAAAATACAGTTTTTTCTATCCATACCTATGGTATACAACAAAAATCATATTCTGTCAATCCATTTTCCTGATACCATTATAACGACCGGGAGCGCCGTTTTGTGACAACAAACCGCTAAGGATTTTTTTCAAAAAATTTGCCACAGAAAATCCCGCTCAGGCGTTGTATAATTGAATGGTATCATTTCCAACCCGAGGGGGAACCAAATTGACACAGAAGCAAATCCTCTTTTTCGAGGAATTATATACAAAATATTACTCGATGATGGTGCAGACCGTTCTGCCCATTGTCGGCAGCCGCGATATTGCCGAGGACATTGTGGCCGACACCTTTCTCATCCTGCTGGCAAAGATAAACAGCGTGATGGAGCACGAGCAGCCGGTCAAGTGGCTGTTCCGTGTGCTGAAAAACAACGCCATAAGCGAATACCGTGCGCAGTGCAGACACGCGGCCGCGCCGCTTGAGGAAAACATTCTGCGTACCGCCGAACCCGAGCTGATACCGTTTTCCGGCATGCTGCCAAAGGGCTTATCCGCGTCCGAACAGCGCATTCTTACCCTGCGGCTCGCTGAGGACATGGACTATTCCACCATTTCGGAAATACTCGGCATTTCCGAGACCGCCTGCCGCAGCCAGTACAGCCGCGCACGGCGGCACTGCGCCGAACTTATGGAAAGGAGTGACGACAATGCAGGATTCTAAGCAGATTGACGAGCTGTTCCGGCTGATGGACGACGTTTGCGAAAACGGTGATGCGGCTCTGCCTGCGCTCGAGCAGTATTTGCAGACGCAGACGGACGCGCCGGAAATCGACACAGAAGCGTCACTTAAAAAGTTCAAGGCCGACCATAAGGAATTTTTCGTCAGGCCGCACCGCGGACGGCGGCTGTGCTACCGCATTTTCGTTGTCGCGGCGGCTGTTTTCGCCGCAGGAACCGTGTTTGCGCTGGCTACCGGTCACAATCCGTTCGACTATGCGGCGATGTGGGATTCCGAGACATTCGGCTTTTTCCAGAGCGGACATGACGATTTTGAGACCACCGAGGACGGCTATACGCATTTTCCGGATGGTACATCGGCAAGCTATGAGGAAAACCATGCACTGGAAGATAGTACAGTAGAGTATGACCCGAATGCTCCGCTCGGTTCGGCGGCAAACCCGATACCGGTACATGAAGAAGTAGACCCGGAATATGCAGATGTACCGGATACAGACTTGTCCGACGTAGGTTTGGAAAAAACGAAATCCACTTGGGACGCTTCGCATATAATAGAGAATTTTGACATTATCAACACAGATTTTAAGACCGCATTACACGGTTTAGGCATAAACTCTCCTATCGTACCGAAGAAGATTCCGCAAGGGTATGTACTGAATCAAATCAACGTATACAAAGACTATCACTTTAACACCCTCGATATTCTTGCCTATTATGAATACACCGCAGACCCCGATAAGCCCGGTTTCATAATAACGGTAAATACTATCACAGAAGAACTCGGCGCGAGTCATATTGAAAAAGACAGCCGTCCTGTCATTGAGTACCAAAAAGGCGGTACAACATGGTATATCATGCATAATTTAGAGCACTTGAATGCAGTAACCATGCTTGGTCGCTATGAAGTTGGTTTTGGCGGTGACATATCTGTTGACGAAATGAAATCCACCATCGACTCCATCTACGAATAACAAAAACCCGATCTCCAACAGACACAATGGAGATCGGGTGCTTTTTATGCGAAAATTTTATGGTACGCGTGCGAGACGTAACCGCCGACAGCGGCGGTCATTTCCTTGGACGCCACGGCTTTATCCGCCACGGTGACGATCCACGCGATTCGCGTGCGCGGCATGGCCGCCAGCGGAAACATGTGCCGTGCGATGGCTTCGCACTCCCGCTCGGACAGACCGAAGGTATGCTTGGCGCGGTCGGCTGCGATGTGACCGTGAATGAACCCGTGCATGTGGGCAATGCGGTGCACGCCGGAAAAATGGCTCAGATAACGGCGGAAGCGCTCGCCGTGCCAGTCATAGCCGAAAAAGTCATGCAGCAGCGCGGCACGAACAACCGAAGCCGTTTCGCTCTCCGACAGACGCATCAGGCGGGCGATCTGACAGGCTGCTTCCGCTACCGCAACGGAATGGTCATACACAGAGTTGTCCAGTCCGTGGTGACAGAACGTGCGAAGCTGCTGAAAACGCGGATGTGCAAGAATATCTCCCGCGTACTGCTGGATTTCACTGTCCATCGGACCCACCTTCCTTCCTTTTGATGTCTTTATTATAGTGCGCTTAGTGCACAAAATCAAGAGGTAATTTGTAACAAGTTTGTGACAAAAATACCAACAATCTGCTTAGCCGAGCGGCGGCGTGTCCAGTATCATCTGTCTGTACTCCAAATCCTCAAAGCCGAGCATGTGATAGAGGGCACTTGCCCGCACGTTGCTTTCCGTTACCTCCAGACGATACCGCGCGGCTGTGTTGTACTTTTCGTGCACCGCGACGATGATCCTGCTGCCGATGCCCTTGCCGCGCTGCTCGTCATCCACCATGATCTCCTCCAGCCAGACGCACAGACCGCCCGCCTCATTCGACCAGGTGAGCGCCAGCAGACAGTACGCGCACGGCTGTCCGTTCTCGTCCTCGGCAATCAGGCAGTCCGCATACGGCGTGCCGTGCAGGAGCAGCTCAAACGTGCGTTCGGCGTTCTGCTGCGGGATTTCATGGTCGCAGGCAGGCGTTTTGTAGAACGCATGGCAGCGGTCGATAAAGAATTCGCGGTCAGCGGCTTCAATAGAGCGAATACGCATAGTTTCCTCCTAAAAGAACAGGGCATGTCCGTTGACACACCCTGTTTTGCTGTAAAATTAAGGCAACACCGCACAATTAAAGCGGCGGTGCTTTGCGGAAATTTTGTGTCCTGACTTTGTTGCAGTTTCACGGTAATACATCAAGTATTACCGCAAAACTGTGCCTCGTCAGTACGCAAAATTTACTCGCAAATCACTCTTGTTCAATTATGCGGTATTGCCTTAAATCTGGTCAAGCGCCTGCTTGAGGTCAGCGATAATGTCCTCAACATTCTCCAGACCGACCGAAATACGCACCATGCCCGGCTCAATGCCTGCGGCAACCAGCTGCTCATCGGTCAGCTGACGGTGGGTTTCGGACGCCGGATGCAGCACGCAGGTGCGGATGTCGGCAACATGAACCTCATTGCACGCCAGCTTGAGGCTGTCCATGAACTTCATCGCCGGAGCGCGACCGCCCTTGATGTCGATGGACATAACGCCCGAGGTGCCCAGCGGCAGGTACTTCTGCGCACGCTCGTAGTGCTCGTTGCCCGGCAGTGCGGGATAGCGAACGGATGCGATCTTGTCGCTCGACTCGAGGAACTTGGCAACGGTCAGCGCGTTCTCGCAGTACTGACGCATACGCACCGGAAGGGTCTCCAGACCGAGGTTGAGCAGGAACGCCGAGTGCGCCGCCGGATAGCAGCCGAAGTCACGCATGAGCTGCATACGCGCCTTGATGATGTATGCCATCGCGCCGAACTCGCGGGTGTAGACTACGCCGTGGTAGCTTTCGTCCGGCTCGGTGAAATCCGGGAACTTGCCCGATGCCGCCCAGTCAAACTTGCCGCCGTCCACGATCACGCCGCCGCCCTGTACGGCATGGCCGTCCATGTACTTGGTGGTCGAGTGGATGACAATATCCGCGCCCCATTCGATCGGTCGGCACAGCACCGGCGTTGCGAACGTGTTGTCCACGATGAGCGGCACGTTGTTCTTGTGCGCGATGTTCGCCCACTTTTCAATGTCGAACACGGTCAGAGCGGGATTTGCAAGCGTCTCACCGAACACAGCCTTGGTGTTGGGCTTGAACAGCTTCTGCACTTCCTCCTCGCTTGCCTCTGCGTCCGCCCAGATGCACTCGATGCCGAGCTTTTTAAGCGTTACGCCGAACAGGTTGATCGTGCCGCCGTAGATGGTGGAAGCCGCGATGAAGCTGTCGCCTGCCGAGCACAGGTTGAGGATGGACAGCAGGGATGCCGCCTGACCCGAGGAAGTCAGCATCGCGCCGACGCCGCCCTCGAGGGACGCGATCTTCTTCTCTACCGCATCGCAGGTCGGGTTGGCGAAGCGCGAGTAGATGCACTCTGTCGGCATATCGAACAGGGACGCGATCTTTGCGGTCGAGTCAAAGCGGTAAGTGGTGGACTGCACGATCGGCATGACGCCCGGACCGCCGTTTTCCGGCTTGTAGCCTTCATGCAGGCATTTTGTTTCGATTTTCATATAGACTACCTCTTTACTATGATTTAACGTAGAAGAATCTCCACTTATTGTAGCATGCAGAAGCCTGTCGGTCAAGGCGGTTCGGTTGAACAAACAGCGATATCATGGTATGATAGAGGCAGTACGAAGGGAGGCAAACCGCATGAAGGATCTGCTCATTACCCTGCTGAATACAGCGTTCTGGGTCGGACTGCATTTCGGTACGGCTGGCGCAGTGTGCGCTCTGCCGCAGGACGTGCAGACACGGTGGTTCGACCCAAACCGGCGTTTTTTCACGGTTTCCGACTGGGAAATGCGGGTTTTCCGCAAGATCGGTCTGCCGAAATGGAAGGACCGGCTGCCGCAGTTTAATCCCGAATTTGACAAGCGGCACCTCAAATCCGGGCGGGATACGGCATACCTTGACCGTTTTCTGTTCATCACCTGCCGCGCGGAGGTGATTCATTATGTGATCGGCGTGCTCGGCTGGGTATCGCTCGTTTTTTGTCTGCTGAGCGCCGACCGGACGGCGTGGCTCATCCGGTATGCGGTCATTGCGCTTGCGATTCAGCTGGCGAATCTGCCGTTCGCGTGGATTCAGCGGTATAACCGGAAACGGCTGCTCAGCGTCCGCAAAAGGCTTTCATTACGGATAGAAATTTGATATAATATAAAGATAGCATAAGGATAATCAAGGAGATTTTGCAATATGACAGACGAAAAAATTGCACGCATCAACGCGCTTGCCAAAAAGGCCAAGACCGAAGGACTGACCGACGCGGAGAAGAAGGAGCAGCAGGAGCTCCGCGCAGAGTACGTTGCCGATTTCCGCAAGAGCCTGAAGGCACAGCTGGACCACACGGTGGTTATCAATCCGGACGGCAGCTCGTACAAGCTGAAGCAGGACAAAAAGTGATGCAGCTGCCCGAACACGCGGCACACGCCATCCGGCGATTAGAGCGTGCCGGATTTGAGGCGTGGGCGGTCGGCGGCTGCGTGCGCGACAGCCTGCGCGGCGCAGAGCCGCACGACTGGGATCTGTGTACGTCCGCCTCTCCGGCTCAGATGCAGGCCGTGTTCGCGGACGCGCGTGTGCTCACGACCGGACTCAGGCACGGCACGCTGACCGTACTCACGGACGGCGGCCCGCTCGAGATTACCACCTACCGCACGGAGGGCGGCTACTCGGACGGACGGCATCCGGACGGCGTGCGCTTTGTCACCGACATCCGTGAGGATCTGGCACGAAGAGATTTCACGGTCGGTGCAATGGCGTGGCACCCGGAACGCGGTCTGTGCGACCCGTTCGGCGGGCAAACCGACCTCAAAAACGGCGTTCTGCGCGCGGTCGGTGATGCAGACACCCGATTTCAGGAGGACGCGCTGCGCATCCTGCGCGGACTGCGGTTCGCATCCAAGCTGGGTTTTGCCATCGAGCCGGAAACCGCCGCTGCCATGCGGCGGCAGGTGCATCGCCTGGACTGCATTGCCGCCGAGCGCATCCGTGAGGAACTGACCGGTCTGCTGTGCGGCCGCTATGTGCAGCGCACGCTGATGGCTTATGCCGACCTTATCACCTCTGCCCTGCCCGAGCTCGCGCCCATGCAGGGCTGTCAGCAGCAGAATCCGCACCACCTATACGATGTGTGGGAGCACACCGTGCGCGCGGTCGGTCAGGTACCGGCCGAGCCGGTGCTCCGGTGGGCGATGCTGCTGCACGACAGCGGCAAGCCCGCCTGCAAGACCGTGGACGAGCAAGGCATCGGGCATTTCCGGGGACATCCCAGAGCGAGCCTTGCACTGTCGCGCAAGCTCCTGCCGCGGCTGCGGTTCTCAAGCGCGGACACCGAACGCATCCTCCTGCTGGTCGAGCGGCACGACACACCGCTCGGTGACAACGAAAAGCTGGTGCGGCGCAGCCTGTCGCGCATCGGAGAGGCGCGGTTCCGCGACCTGCTGGCGATCAAAAAAGGCGATGCGGTCGGTCAGGGCACCAGCCGCGACTATGTGGCGCAGCTGTTTGAGACCGAAGCGCTGCTGAACCGCGTGCTCGCGCAGGAGCAATGCTTCTCGCTGCGGCAGCTTGCCGTAAACGGAACTGATTTACAGGCGCTCGGTCTGCGCGGCAGGCCGGTCGGTGAAATGCTGCACGCCCTGCTGGATGCCGTGATAGACGGCCGAACCGACAATCGGCGGGATACGCTTCTGCGGCTTGCCCGCACCCGAATGGAGGAACAACATGTCAAATAAAGAGATTTTCATCGAAACCTACAACAAAAACATCCATCGTCCGGGCGCGGAAAAGCTGCTTGCGTGGCTTGAGGGCACGGATTTCTTCACGGCTCCCGCGTCCACGCGGTTCCATGCTGCGTATGAGGGCGGTCTGCTCGACCACTCGCTCAACGTGTACAACGTGCTGATCTCCAAGCATTTCAATCCCGAGACCGACGATCTGGAAAGCTACACCATCGTTTCGCTCCTGCACGATCTGTGCAAGGCCGGTTTCTACAAGACCGAGCTGCGCAACCGCAAAAACGATCGCGGCGAGTGGGAAAAGGTGCCGGTTTACGCAGTAGACGATCAGTTTCCGTATGGTCACGGCGAAAAATCCGTATTCCTGATCGAGCGGTTCATGCGGCTGCGCACTGAGGAGGCCATCGCCGTGCGCTGGCACATGGGCGGCTTTGACGAGTCGGTCAAGGGCGGCAGCTTCGCACTCGCGCATGCGTTCGAGAAGTACCCGCTTGCCGTAAAGCTGCATCTTTCCGATCTGGAAGCGACCTATCTGCACGAAAGCCGAGGAGAATGAGCATGAAAACCAGGGAATTTTCCATCTCGACCGATCACGAGGGCATGTACAATATCACCGCCAGATTGCGTGAAGTCATCCGCGAAAGCGGCGTGCAGAGCGGCCTTGCCGTGGTGTACTGCCCGCATACGACCGCCGGTATCACTATCAACGAAAACGCTGACCCGGATGTGCAGCACGACCTGCTGCTCGGTCTGCGCGAGGCGTTTCCCGACCGGCGCGAGTTCCGGCATGCCGAGGGCAATTCGACCGCGCACCTCAAGTGCAGCTATGTCGGCCCGAGCCAGACCGTGCTCATCGAGGACGGCAAGCCCATCCTCGGCATCTGGCAGGGCGTGTATTTCTGCGAGTTCGACGGTCCGCGCCATCGCCGCTACTATATTAAGGTAATGGCGGATAATTAACTTGCACTTGCTTTTTTGCTCTGCTATAATAAAGTCAAACATACTCTAAAAAGGAAGATATTCTCATGGAAGCACTGGAATGTATCAAAACCCGCCGAAGCATCCGCAAGTTCACCGAGCAGCCTGTGACCGAGGACGAGGTTCGTCAGGTCGTTGAAGCTGCCGCCTTTGCGCCGAGCTGGAAGAATACGCAGATCGCGCGCTACATCGTTGTGACCGACAAGGAAAAGAAGGACAAGCTGGCGGACGACTGCATGCTGGACTTCGCCTTCAACCAGAAGACCACGCACGGTGCACCGGCGCTGGTCGTGCTGACCATGATCAAGGGTCGCTCGGGCTACGAGCGCGACGGCTCGTTCAGCACCCCGCTTGCTGCCCACTGGCAGTCCTTTGACGCGGGCGTTGCCGCGCAGACCTTCTGCCTTGCCGCGCACGCGCTCGGTCTCGGCACGGTCATCATGGGCATTTACGATCCCGCCGAGGTTGCCAAGGTCGTGGAAATTCCCGAGGGTCAGGAAGTGGCCGCGCTCATCGCGCTCGGTCATCCGGCACAGGACCCGCAGGCTCCGGCGCGTAAGGATGTCGATACGCTGCTGCGATTTGAGTAAAAGTGCATACTTTGAGCACCGTGGAAGCAATTCTGCGGTGCTTTTCTTTTCTCGGCACAAGGTGACCAGGGCACGCGAACTGCCGCAGGCGGGTTCGACCCTGACGGGCGGCTCCTTTTGCTGCACTGGCTGACCGGGGCACACGAACTGCCGCAGGCGGGTTCGCCCCTGACGGGCGGCTCCTTTTCTGCACCGGCTGAGCGGGGCACGCGAACTGCCGCAGGCGGGTTCGACCCTGACGGGCAAGGAGTTTTTCGCTGAACCTCAGCGGGGGATTCGCCGTCTGCGGACGGCGGGAATGTGCCGCGCCCCGCGGCGGGGGCAAAAA
>ERZ791809.846-NODE-846-length-19102-cov-6.457920_pt1 | contig 19102 bp, 19 predicted proteins | sample MGYA00509946_ERZ791809 | MGnify/ENA primary metagenome ERZ791809 (study PRJEB30046, sample SAMN00791993) | human gut metagenome | study: EMG produced TPA metagenomics assembly of the A metagenome-wide association study of gut microbiota in type 2...
GTTATGTGCGTGATTTAGTGAAATCACCGGAGTTATACCCCATCAACACAAAGGGGAAAAGGGACGGCCGGGGTTTTGCTATGCAGACGAAGTGAATTCTCAATTCATCTCAATCGCAGATATTCTTTCCGATATCCGCGGTGGCGTAGGCATTCTGCAGGGTTTTGCCGCGGGTGCCCGCCTGATACTCATAATACGCCTGACTGCCGATCATGGCGGCGTTATCGCCGCACAGCTGCAGCGGCGGCAGGAACAGCTGGACGTGCTCGCGCTTTGCCATGTCCTGCAGGGCCGCCCGCAGGAAGGAATTCGCTGCCACGCCGCCTGCACACACAACGCGCCGCGCATGCGTCTGCTTGACAGCCATCTCCAGCCGCGGCACGAGCGTATGTACGACAGCCGCGCAGAACGAGGCCGCAAGGCCGTTCCGGTCGATGGTTTCGCCCTTCTGCTCGGCGTTGTGCGCCAGATTGATGACCGCCGTTTTGAGTCCCGAGAAGGAGAAATCCAGCGGCGCATCCTTGATGTGCGAATCCGGCAGCTTGTACCGCTTCGGGTCGCCGTCCTGCGCCAGCTTGTCGATCTTCGGGCCGCCCGGATAGCCCACGCCCAGCACGCGGGCAACTTTATCGAACGCCTCGCCTGCTGCATCGTCGCGTGTGCCGCCGAGAATTTCAAACTCGGTGTAGCTTTTCACCATCACGATCTCGCTGTGGCCGCCGGACGCGATCAGTGTCAAAAACGGCGGTTTCAGCTCCGGATACGCCAGATAAGTAGCCGCAATGTGTCCCCGGATGTGGTGCACCGGAATGAACGGCTTGTTCATCGCAAACGCCAGCGACTTGCCGAAGTTCGCGCCGACGAGCAGCGCACCGATCAGTCCGGGCGCGCAGGTCGCGGCAACCGCGTCCACGTCGTGCTTGTCCATTTCCGCGTCCTTGAGCGCCTGCTCGGTCACGCGCACGACCGCCTCCATGTGCCGCCGAGACGCGATTTCCGGCACAACGCCGCCGTACAGCGCGTGCGTGGCGATCTGCGTGTCCACCACGCTCGACAGGATTTTTCGTCCGTCCTCGATGACGGCTGCCGCCGTTTCATCGCACGAGGACTCGATTGCAAGTATTTTCATGGTTAATCTCCTAAATTTTTCTCAAAACACAGGCAGTTTTCCGCGCCCGCCGGACTGCCGTAGTACGGAATGACGCGATAGCCGAGCTTGGTGTACAGCGCCGCCGAATCCTCGGTCGTGCGGGCGGTCTCGAGGATGGCCTTGGTGAAGCCGTGCTTTGCCGCGTCCTGCTCGAGCGCCGTAATGACCGCGCTCGCAACGCCCTTTCGGCGGAACTCCGGCGCGATGTAAATGCGCTTGACCTCGAATGTCCCCTCGTCGATCTTCTTCCACGCGCCGCAGCCTGCGGGCTTGCCGTCCTCGTACGCGACGATGCGGCAGTCAAACAGATGCGGCAGGTTGTACTTGGCGTAGCGCTTCTCCACCTCACCGACGAGCATGAAATAATACTCGTCCAGCGCAGCGGTCAGGTCGTGAAAATCTCTGTTTTCCGCGTCAACAAAGCGAAGCTCCAGCATGGCAAAATCCTCCTTCAAATCAGTGAAATCGTCATTAAAACCGCGTTTTCTGCGGGATTGCTGTAAAAATTCTTCCGTTTTCCGACCGGCGCAAATCCGGCTCCGGTGTAGAGCGCTATCGCCGGTGCATTGCTCTCGCGCACCTCGAGCGTCACAAACGCCAGCTTGTTTTCCTCGGCTTTCGCTGTCAGCTCGGCGATCAGCGCCCGCGCGATGCCCTGCCGCCGGAAGTCGGGCGACACGGCAACATTGGTAATATACCCTTCGTCGAGCACGGTCTGGCAGCCGACGTAACCCGCCGTTTTGCCGTCCTGCTCCGCCACGAGAAAAATGCCCTTGCCCAGCTCCTCGCGCAGCATGTTCTCGCTCCACGGCGCGTGAAAGCACGCGCGCTCGATCTCCGCCAGCGCCGCGAGATGGCGCTCCTGCATCACGACAATGTTCATCGGCTCAGGTTCTTGATGACTGCCTGCACGCCCTTGTCGATCTCGGCGGCAGAGCGGCGGTAGGTGGCGAGATCGCCGCCGAACGGGTCGGAAATGTCCTCGGGCAGCAGCGTGAAAATCTTGTCCGCGCAGTCCGGGAACAGCTCGCACAGGCGGTCGTAGTGCGAGCCGGTCATGCAGACCAGATACTTCGCGCCGCGCGCCATTTCGGCGGTCAGCTGACGCGAGCGGTGCGCCGAAATATCCGCGCCGCGTTCTCCAGCTGCGGCAACCGCGTTCGCGGAAGCCGGAAGGCCGTTTTCGGTGTATAATCCGGCAGAAGCCGCCGTTAAACCGGTCTTTTCCTCGCCGTTATGTGCGCGGAATAAGCCTTCCGCCATCGGGGAACGGCAGGTGTTGCCGGTGCATATAAATATAATCTGTTCCATTGTATTTCACTCTCAACTTTATAATTGAAAATTGAAAATTGAGAATGGAGAATTGAGAATGTCGCTATCCTTGCGCGAGTTCCATCCGCGCTGCGACGAAGTATCGCGCATAGCGCGACCTATTTAATAACGGTGCTTCGCACCGCACATCAATTTTCCATTTTCCATTCTCCATTTTCCATTCAGCTCTTATTTCGCATCGTACCAGCTGTGTCCCGCCTTGGCCTCTGCCACGAGCGGTGCATCCATCTTGAATGCGTTCTCCATCTCCTCGGTGAGCAGGTGCATGGCGGTTTCCTGCTCGTCCTTCGGTGCCTCGAGGATGAGTTCGTCATGCACCTGGAGAATCAATCGGCTCTGCAGACCGTCTCTCAGCAGGCGGTCGCGGACGCGGACCATGGCGATTTTGATGATATCCGCGGCGGTGCCCTGAATCGGGGTATTCATGGCGACACGCTCACCGAACGAGCGCATATTGAAGTTCTTGCTCTTCAGCTCGGGCAGCGCGCGGCGGCGGCCGAACAGGGTCGTAACGTAGCCCTGCTCCCTGCCGGTCTGCTTGATGTCCTCCATATATTTCTTCACGCCCGGATAGGTGTCAAGGTAGGTTTTGATAAACTCGCCCGCCTCTTTGCGCGTTACGCCGATATCCTGCGCGAGTGAGAAGTCCGAAATGCCGTACACGATACCGAAGTTGACCGCCTTGCACGAGGAGCGCATCTGCGGCGTGACCTCCTCAAGCGGCACATGGTAGACCTTGGCAGCCGTCGCGGCGTGAATATCCTGCCCATGCTTGAAGGCTTCGATCATGTGCTCGTCCTGCGAGATATGCGCGAGCACGCGCAGCTCAATCTGCGAATAATCCGCGTCGATCAGGACGTGATTTTCGTCCGGTGCGACAAACATGCGGCGCAGTTCGCGGCCAAGCTCGGTGCGGACCGGAATATTCTGCAGGTTCGGGTCGGTCGAGGACAGGCGTCCGGTGGCGGTCACGGTCTGCTGAAAATGCGTGTGAATGCGTCCGTCCACCGGACTGATGACCTTGAGAAGTCCCTCAACGTAGGTGCTTTTCAGCTTGGTCAGCTTGCGGTACTCGAGGATGCGCGGCACGATCGGGTGGTCCTCCGCGATACGCTCAAGCACCTCAACGTTGGTGGAATAGCCTGTTTTTGTCTTTTTCGGAGCATGCAGGCCGAGTTTCTCGAACAGCACCTCACCCAGCTGCTTGGGACTGTTGATGTTGAACTCGCCGTCCGCGTCATGATAAATCTGCTCGGTCAGGTCGCGGATACGCACATCCAGCTTGTCACCGAAGGCACGCAGCTCGTCCGGCTCGACTGCACAGCCCGCCGCTTCCATCTCAGCCAGCACGCGCAGGAGCGGCAGCTCGATTTCGTAGTACAGCTTTCGCATGCCGAGCTGCTCGATCCGGTCAGCCGCCTCGGCGTAAATGGCGCGCAGCGCACCGACATGCTGCGCCACGGCCTTCTCGGTGTCCTCCTGACCGCCGAGGAGTGAAACCGCTGCCGGATCGTCCAGATCCAGCTCCGGCAGCTCGGCATTGCAGTATGCGAGCGCAAGCCGCGGCAGGTCGTAGCCGGACTGGGTCGGGTCAAGCAGGTACGCCGCGATGGCGGTGTCAAACACGATGCCCTTCGGGTCCATGCCGCGCTGCAGCAGCGCCCGCACGGCGGCCTTCGCATCGTGCAGCACGAGCGACAGCGTGCCGTCGAACAGGCGGCGCAGAATGTCGTTCCACGCGTCACCGAACGCCTCGGCGAACAGGATGTGCGCCGTGTCACCGTCCAGCAGGCAAACTGCACCTAAGGTTTCCGGCACGATGGCGTACACGCGGTCGCAGTCGGTCAGCGAATCCATTAAGTTGAATGCTTCCAAAGCATTCTCAACTCGTTCTGTTTTCAGCTCCGGCAGACGCGGCGCGGACACGCTCTCGCCCGAAAGGTCAAACCGCTTGATGAAATTCTTGAACTCCAGCCGCGTCAGCAGGTCGTAGAGCGCGGTCTCGTCGATGTCCTGCGCGGGCAGGTGCTCCACATCGAGGTCGAGCGGCACATTGCGGTCGATGGTGGCAAGCCAGTAGCTGTCCTTCGCGGACTGCTCGCCGTTCTGCAGCTTGGTGCGCGCACCCTTTTTGATGCGCTCGTCGTCGATATTCGCGTACACGCCCTCGAGCGTGCCGAAATCGTGCAGCAGCTGCATGGCGGTCTTTTCACCGATGCCGGGCACGCCGGGAATGTTGTCCGACGAATCGCCCATGAGCGCCTTGAGATCAATCAGGCGAATCGGGTCGAAGCCGTATTTCTCGCGGAAGGCGGCAGTGTCATAGGTCTGGTAGGTGGTCTGTCCCATGCGGGTGGAGACCAGCATGACGGTCGTGCCGCCGCCGACAAGCTGCAGGCTGTCGCGGTCACCGGTTACGACCACACAGGTGTCGCCGTGCTCGTCCGCGCGGCGGCTGATCGTGCCGAGCAGGTCGTCCGCCTCGTAGCCCGCCTTTTCGCAGCGGGTAACGCCCAGGGCATCGAGCACCTGCTTTGTAATCGGCAGCTGCGCCGCCAGCTCGTCCGGCATGCCCTTGCGGGTTGCCTTGTAGGTGTCGAATTTGAGGTGGCGGAAGGTTTTCTCCTTCACGTCAAAGCAGACGATGGTGCGGTCGGGCTGCTCCTCGTCCTGCAGTTTGAACAGCGTAGCCAGAAAGCCGTATACGGCGTTGGTGGGCAGTCCCTCGTGGTTGGTCAGCTGCCGGATGCCGTAGAACGCGCGGTTCAATATGCTGTTGCCGTCTATCACCATGATTTTCATGTGTATTTTCCTCGCTCATTGATACATTAAATATAGTATACCACATTTTCGTTTATCCTGCCACTGCTTCAAGCGCCATCCGCATCGCGCCGATGAGCGCCAGATGGGCGGGATAGTAAATATAGAAAAAGTGCTTCATCTTCCATTTACCGCGCTCCTTGCCGAGCAGCAAAATCGGGAAGATCGCCAGCACGCAGAAGCGCTGCACGCCGCCCATCACACCGGCAAGCGCCAGCAGACCGATCGCAAAACCGAGCCGCTCGCCGATGACCGGCGGAATGCCGGCGAACACGCGCTCCCAGAGGATACGTCCGGCTTCAGCGTACAGCGGCAGCAGCACGCCAGCGAAGCCGTAGTCGATGTAGACCGTCCGGCACAGCAGGTAAAATACGGCGGCAAGCGCGGCTGTCAATGCCAGAAAGCGCAGTTTTCCGCTGCTTTTCCACGCCTCGACTCCGTACAGCAGCAAAATGGACAGGCTCAGCGTGATGAGCGCGTTGCCGTAGAAGCTGCCGAACGGCAGGAACGCGATAACGCACACTGCGCCGCACGCGAACACGCTGCCGAAGTATCGGGCTTTGTTCCGCGTATAGCGGCAGCCCTCTGCAATGCAGTAGGAGAACAGCGGAAACGCCAGCCGTCCGATTACGCGCAGCCACACCGCCTGCGGAAAAAATGCCGCGCCGATATGATCGAGCGTCATGCACACCATGGCGAGAATCTTCAGTTGGTTCTTGGTCAGCTGTTTCACGCGCGTTCGCCACCTTTATGTATCAATTATAGCACGCCGAGTGGGAAAGGCAAAGGGCGTTTTGCGCCGTACCCACGGCGGTGGGCAAAAAGGGTAGACACCTACGGTTTCTACCCTCTTTGAACACCCGTTTCCCTTGGAAGCCTACCTTGGGTGCAGATAGTAGACTTCGTAAGCAGGAAAAGGAACGGCAGTCGGTCTACCTTTATTGTAGGGGCGCGCATTGCGCGTCCATTTCTCTACCTCTACGCAGTGTCGGATACCGTACTGCTACACATACGGTTTACTTCCAGCAGGGCGCGGCATAGCAGTGCCGCGCAACATTTTTACCTGTGCTGATTATCCACGTCCTGCGGTTGTAGCCGGTTGGCACTTGCAATCGGTTTGCGCGGCACTGTTATGCCGCGCCTGCGCAGACCCAAATTGGATGTAGCAGTACGGCAGCCGAAATGCGGAAAGGTGTTATACCCCGCGGTAGTAAAAATCCTCTGCCGTTCCCCTTTTCCTGCTTACGCAGTCTACCATCTGCACCCAAGCCCTTGAGGGAAAAGGGGAGATTCACAAGAGGGTGGAAAACCGTAGGTTGTCTACCCTCTTGTGCGCCCGCCGCGCGTAGCGGCACTCCCCGTCGTGGTTCACGGAAAAACTCTCCGCCCGGAAAGGACGAACCGCAAAAGCTCTGCCTGCGAATCCCTGTCCGAGAGTACGATCTTAACGCAAAAAACCGCCCCGCAAAGCGGGACGGTTTTAGAGAGGTGTTTACTTTTTCTTGTCCGGAGGCGCTGTGTGATGACAGCTGCCGCCGCAATGTGCACAATCGCCGCTGCAGCCGACGGACTTCTTGACGAAGACCGAACGAACCGCAAAGAACACGACAGCCACTACGATCAAAGCCAGAATTACATCACCAATACTCATGGTAAAAGCCTCCTTTCAAATACGGAAGGATTAGTTGGCGTCCACGCTCATGCGGCGCAGACCCTCGGTGGAGTCAGCCTTGGCCGGCTTGCGGAACAGCAGGAAGATGATCAGCGCGATGAACGCGATGGCAACAACCGTGCCGACACCGAAGGTCAGCTCGCCGGTGATCAGACCGCCGATCTGATAAATGATGGTGGATACAACGTAAGCGTAAGCACACATGTAGCCGATTGCGAAAGCAGTCCACTTGCCGTTGTTCATCTCACGCTTGATGGCGCCCATTGCCGCGAAGCACGGTGCGCACAGCAGGTTGAACGCCATGAAGGCATACGCGCCGACCTGCGTGAAGTCCGCAGCCAGCTCGCTCCAGATCTCGGAGCCGTCCTCGGCAACCTCGCCGACGAAGTGATACAGCTGACCGAAGGTAGCAACAACGTTCTCCTTTGCGACCAGACCGGAGATGGTGGCAACGGTTCCCTTCCAGTTACCGAAGCCCGGCAGCGTGAAGATCGGAGCGATCACAGAGCCGATGCGCGCCATGATGGAGTTGTCGATATCGGATACCGCGCAGAACGCGCCGCCTTCCCAGCCGTAGCCGAGGGTGAACCACATAAAGATGGTGGACAGCAGGATAACGGTGCCTGCCTTCTTAATGAAGGAGGAGCCGCGCTCCCACATGGAGCGGAATACGTTGCCGGCGGTCGGAACGTGATAGCTCGGCAGCTCCATGACGAACGGAGCCGGGTCGCCGGTAAAGATCTTGAACTTCTTGAGCATGATGCCCGAGATGATGATGGACAGCACGCCCAGAACATAAGCGGAGAATGCGATGGTGCCGGAGCCGCCAAAGAACGCGCCTGCGAACATTGCGATGATCGGCAGCTTAGCGCCGCACGGTACGAAGCAGGTGGTCATGATGGTCATGCGGCGGTCGCGCTCCTGCTCGATGGTACGGGAAGCCATGACAGCCGGTACGCCGCAGCCGGAGCCGATCAGCATCGGGATGAAGGACTTGCCCGAAAGGCCGAACTTGCGGAAGATACGGTCCATGATGAACGCAACACGCGCCATGTAGCCGCAGTCCTCGAGGATAGCGAGGAAGAAGAACAGGATGAGCATCTGCGGAACGAAGCCCAGAACCGCGCCGACACCGGCAACGATACCGTCCATTACCAGGCTGTAAACCCAGCCGTCCTCGTTAACGCCCATGGAGGCGAACAGCTTCTCCAGCAGCACCGGGATACCCGGAACCCAAACACCGAAGTCAGCCGGATCCGGCTCCTCGGCGGTCATGGTCTCCTCGAAGGTCGCAAGAGTAACGTCCTCGGTGGTAACCTCACCGGAGTCCTCGTCCTCGAACTCGGCAGTGCCGACAACCGATGCAGCAGCCGGGTCTGCCTCGATGGCAGCAGCTGCGTCAGCGATTGCGGTCTCGTCCGGCTCTTCGGCCTCAAGCGCCTCGGTCAGCGCAGCGGTGTCGATGCCGGCCTCGTCGGCAGCCTCGAGCCATGCGTCGCGGCGGGTGATCTGGTCGTCGTACTCGGCGGTTGCTTCCTCATAGTCGGCAGCGCCGATGGTGAACAGATGCCAGCCGTCACCGAACACACCGTCGTTTGCCCAGTCGGTGAAGATGCCGCCCGCGGTGGATACGGAAACGTAGTAGACCAGCCACATGACCAGCGCGAAGATCGGCAGAGCGAGGATTCGGTTGGTAACGATGTGGTCGATCTTATCCGAGGTGGACAGACCGGTCTTTTTCTTCTTTACGCAGTCCTTGACCAGCTTTCCGATGTACTGATAGCGTGCATCGGTGATGATGGACTCGGCATCGTCGTCGAGCTCCTCCTCAACGGCGGAAATGAGCTTCTCGATCTTGTCCTGTACGTCCTTGCCGAGGGTGAAGCGCGCCTGCACCTTGCTGTCGCGCTCGAACAGCTTGACAGCGAACCAGCGGCGCTGCGCGGGCTCAGTCACATCCGCGATCAGCTTCTCGATCTCGGTGACGGCGTTCTCGATGGTACCCTCGAACGCACGCTTTGCGGGTGCATTGCCTGCCTTGGCAGCCCTTTTGGCGGTCTCGACCAGCTCCCTGGTGCCCTCGCCCTTGATGGCTGCGGTCTCAACGACCGGAACGCCCAGCTCCTTGGAGAGCTTGTTGACATCGATGCTGTCGCCGCGCTTCTTGACAATATCCATCATGTTCAGCGCGATAACGACCGGAATGCCCATCTCGAGCAGCTGGGTGGTCAGGTACAGGTTGCGCTCGATGTTGGAAGCGTCCACCAGGTTCATGATGGCCTGCGGCTTCTCGTTTACGAGGTAATCACGTGCAACGACCTCCTCCAGCGTGTACGGAGAGAGGGAGTAGATACCCGGCAGGTCGGTGATCAGGACTTCCTTGTCGCCCTTGAACTTGCCTTCCTTCTTTTCCACGGTAACACCCGGCCAGTTGCCGACATACTGGGTCGCACCGGTCAGATCGTTAAACATCGTGGTCTTGCCGCAGTTCGGGTTGCCGGCAAGTGCCAAACGAATTGACATGTTTTTTCCCCTTTCTTGGGATTAGTATCCGCTAACCCCTATGTAAAAAAAATTTTAACGAATTTTCGTCTGCCGCAATGTGCCCAAAGGGCGCGGTTTTTCGTCAGCCCTCGATTGAAACCGTGGTTTCAATCGAAATCAGTCAACCTGAATCATCTCAGCGTCTGCCTTACGAAGCGACAGCTCGTAGCCGCGCACGGTGATCTCGACCGGATCGCCCAGCGGCGCTACCTTGCGGACATAGATCTCCGCACCGCGGGTGATGCCCATATCCATGATACGGCGGCGGGTCGCACCCTCGCCCTCAATCTTGCGGACGGTTACGGTGGAGCCGACCGGCGTGTTTCTCAGATTGCTCATTTGCGTTTGCCCCCTTTGCAATTAAACCATAATGCGCGAAGCCATCTGCTCGGAGATTGCGACGCGCGCATCCTTCACGTTTACGATCACGTTGCCTGCCAGAGAAGACACAACAGTGACCTTTGCGCCCTCGACAAAGCCGAGATTCTGCAGGAACTTTCTCGTCTGGTCTTTTCCTCGAATGGTCTTTACGGTGGTCTCTACACCAATGTCCATTAACGTAAGCGGCATAATGGTAATCCTCTCCTTTTCTGTAATCTCTGCGCGAAAAAAGTGCTTTTGTATCAGGTTAGACCGCTCTAACCTATTTATCATTTGAAGTTTACACCAGCTAACCTTTTGTTGTCAATACGGAAAAAGCAAGTTTGTCGAAGCTAACTAATCCGCGCAGAGTTTGCCGCGGCTAATTGTGCAGTATGCTGTCGCTAACTGTGGGCATCCTGCAGATAGGAGGAAGCCCGCGGTCATTGTTCCGGATGACCGCGGGCTCATGTTATGTTTTGACATACCGGGCAGTATGCCATGGGGTTTCCCCCGGGACAAGAAAGGATATTTGTATCATAACCGGTACCGTCGTATCGGTTACGACCGTGAGTTAATTCGTTTGAAACCACGGTTTCAAACGAGGGACTTTGCCGAACGGTGTTCGGACAAGGTCCGGGTCGCAATCTGCGCGCCGCACGCGGCACACAGCATTGCTCTTAGGAGTATAAAAACCGTGATTCATGCTCCCGGTTTTTATGGATTTGCCTTGCAAATCCTATTGGAATTGCGCTTCGCGCAGGTAATATGAAGCGCGTTAAGAGAATTGCAGGATTGTTTAGAATGCTGCGAAGCCCTTGCCGAACTCCTTGCACTTTGCGATGCCGTCGTCGTCCGGGGTTTCGTTGAGGATGAGACCCTCATCGGTGTAGATGACAGCGTTTGCGTCGTTGGTACGCTGTACCCAGTCACGCATCCACTGGCCGTCGCCCCAGCCGTAGGAGCCGAACAGTGCAACCTTCAGGCCGGAAATCTTGCTCTCCAGCTCGGTGAAAAACGGGTCGAACTCGGTCTCCTCGAGAACCTCGGCACCCATAGCCGGGCAGCCGAGAGCGATCTTTGCGTACTTAACAGCGTCAGCCGGGGTGGTGTCCGCAACGTTCAGTACGTCAACTTCCATGCCGCCCTCGCGGATGCCGTCTGCGATCGCGTTTGCCATCTGCTCGGTGTTGCCGGTCTGGCTCCAGAAAATAACTGCTGCTTTGCTCATGATGATTTTGCTCCTTCGCATGTATTGTTCTATATTTGTAGTTCTATCGAGTTATGCTATGCTGCAAACACTTCGAGAAGGGTTTCGCCCTTGTCAACGCGTCTGGTCACGGCGTGGCATACCCGCGATAGGCGGTCAAACAGCCGGGATGCCGCTTCGGCATCGCCGTACACCTTCCAGAGACCGCTTAATTTGCAGCCCTTTCCGGCGTATCGAATAAAGCCCACAACGTCCTCGATCGGGTATCCGAGGAACAGTCCGATCTCGTGCGGAAAGTCCTTGGACATGGCGATGCGGCGCTTGAGATTGCGCAGCAGTACGTCGAGCGGCTGACCGACCGGGTACGCAAAGTGCCGGAGCACATGCTGCACCTGCGGGTCCGCCATGCGGCGTTCAAGCTGCGGCTTGCTGTATACCAGTAAGAGGAAGCGTGCGCTGCAGGCGCAGACGATCTCGAAGTGAATTTCTCGCGCTGCGAAAGCATTGCGGTATTCGCTGAGTCGCTGCGGCAGATCGGGATATAAATTCCGGTCGCACGACACCAGACTTGCCGGTTTGATGCCCGCCAGTGTCGGCGAGCAGTAGGTCGCTAAAAGTCGATCCAAGCCATTTTGCATTGCTGATGCACCTCCCGTTTACAGTATTTCCGGTCTGTACATTTGGTATGCGTTTTTCCCGAACAGCGCGGCTGCGGTTAGCCATTCAGCCGCGCAATGCCTTAACGGTTTTGTTCGGAATGATGCGCAAAATACAGAGGAAGCTGTTTCTTTTATAACTATTCAGCACGTTCCCGTTCCGTGAGGAAGCGTGCCGGTCAACGGGGCGTATCAGTAAGCCTCGGCTAACCATGTATATAAGTTAGCATATCCTAACCAATATGTCAAGCATTTTTTCGAGAGAAATTTTCGACCGGATTCCGCGCGGTTAGGTTTTGCTAACTTCGTCATCCGAATAGGCGTTTTCTCAGCGTGAGAATGGGCGTTTTTCTGTCTTTTCGGCAGGGAAAATTTTTTCGGGATTTCCCGGATTTTCTGCACCGGCTAAAAAAACGAAAAGGGCATACCTTTCGGTACACCCTATGTATAAATTATTCCACTTCCACGCCGTTGATCCGCGCGGACTCATCCCCGGCAAGCGGAATGACAAGGCATTTCTGCCCTTCCACGACCTCGGTATGGACGTTCACGGCTCTCTCCTGCGGCATGCGCACGTCGATGACCGTGCCGGTCTCCCACGGAACATCGTCCTCGTCCGTGTCGGCGGCATTTGCCGCCTGATGCGCCAGCTCCTGCTGCAGCACTGCCACCTTCTGCTCCAGGGCGGCGGTATGCGCCTTGACCGTGCCCTCCTCGACCAGACGGCTGTCCAGCACGTTATGCGCCTGCGGCGGCTGGTCACCGAACACCTGCTCATACGACTTCTCGATCTGTGCGCGCACCTCATCCGGCACCTCGGCCTCGGTCGCCAGACCGGAAACCGCCTCGGCGGTCAGCTCGACCGGCGGCAGGCTCTCGTCCTCCTCCCGCTCGGCCACCATGGCGCTGATGGTCTTCTGCATCTGGAAGAACGCCGCGTCCGCCTGCTCCTCATCCTCACCGAAGGCGTCGTGCACCACGTTCTTGAACGCCAGCTTGTCCTCGGCAGCCGTGCGCTGCGCGACACAGCCGAGCACGTTCTCGATGAACTCCGGATGGGAGGGACGGCCGGTCTTGACGTAGTACATCACGGCGTTGACATCGCTGCCGCGGTTTGCAAACGCCGGGTACACAAAGCCGAGGTCGGGCAGACCGACCACCCAGTCGCGCTCCCGCGCACCGATGCGGTTTTCGTCCTCCTTGTAGCCGAGCGCAGGCTTCGCCAGCTCGACCGGACAGACCGCGCACACGCAGTACGCATACAGCTCGGTGGATTCGTCCTGGTCCTCGCCCGAGGTGGCCTTGCTCGGCACGTCGTACACATCGTGGTAAACCACGATCAGGTAGTTGCCCGGGTAGCTGTACTCCTCGATCACCTGCTCGTACAGGCGGTCAAGCAGCTCCTCGTTCGCCAGCTTGCTGTCCTTGAGCGTCAGCAGGTATTTCTGGTGCTCGATGCCGCTGTCGCTGCGGTCAAACTCCAATTCCAGCAGGTTTGCGCCGAGCGTGCCGCTGAACGTCTTTTTCGCGATCTCGAGGTACTTGTAGTATTCATCCTCTTCCAGTTCGGAAAACTGCTCGGTGAACTTGGTCACGATCTGCTTGCCGCTGTTGACGTAGCAGCCGCACAGACGCCCGAACGTGCATTCGGTCTTTTTCAAACGGCGGCGCAGCTCCTGCACATCGCCCTTGGTGATATTCATAGGTTTCGCTCCTTAGCGTGTGGATTCGGTATATACAAGTATACGGCATTTTCCATGCAAAAGGCAAGCATTTTCACACAAAAAGCGGCCGACCGGGTAAGGTCAGCCGTAAATTGACAGGTTTTGCGCCTGTGTGATATACTTGTCATAAGGAAACGCCTGTTTGCATGGACAAACGGTCAGCTCCTCTTTTCCTCCCTCGGTTTGAGGCGGAAAGGAGGTGGCGTAAATGCGGAAGAAAGCACTTCAGCTTTTGGTATGTGCAGTCATTGTATTGTACATTTTCTCCGTATATGCGCGATGACCGTCCGGCGGCAACCGTACGGTCATCTGTGAAAACTTTTGACTGAACTTGGGAGCTGACCGTCCAACGGACGGCGTTTCCCTTTAATTACATTATAGCACACTTTCAGATGCTGTCAACCTGCGGAAATTGACATTTTTCGCACGTCCTGTTATACTTAACTCGTGGAAACGCTGTTGCACACGCAGTGAGCAATCACTGCAGGCGGTCAGATCTTCTTCTTCCCCACAGTCTGTGGGCGGAAGGAGGTGCTGCGCATGAGGAAGAAAGCCTTTGAGCTTTTTATCTGTGCGGTCATTGTACTGTACATTTTTCTCGTAAATGCGCATTGACCGCTTGGCTGGTACCCAAACGGTCAATGACTAACAATTATTGACTTCGTGAAGGTCTGACCGCTGCGCACAGCGTTTCCCTTTAATTACATTATAGCACACTTTCAGGTGCTGTCAACCTGCGGAAATTGACATTTTTCGCACGTCCTGTTATACTTAACTCGTGGAAACGCTGTTGCACACGCAGTGAGCAATCACTGCAGGCGGTCAGATCTTCTTCTTCCCCACAGTCTGTGGGCGGAAGGAGGTGCTGCGCATGAGGAAGAAAGCCTTTGAGCTTTTTATCTGTGCGGTCATTGTACTGTACATGTTCCTTATAAATGCGCGATGACCGCTTGGGTAGCCTCCAAACGGTCATCGTCCAAAAAACGCTGATTTAATGGAAAAGGTCTGACCGCTGCGCACAGCGTTTCCCTTTTTGTATCTTTATTATACCACACGAGCGCATGTTGTCAAGCGGCGTGATTTGCCGTAAATGCGCGATGACCGCTTGGGTAGCCCCCAAACGGTCATCTAACAAATGACTACTTAGAAAGGGTCTGACCGCTGTACACAGCGTTTCCCTTTAACAAAATTATACCACACTCCCGCGCAAAGTCAAGCGCGGGAGCATTTTTATGCCCGCTCTGCGCTCTCACTCTGCCGGCTCTCTCCCGGAGCGTTCCCCGGTTTCTCCGGCGGCTGCACCCTCACCTCGGGCGGGTTTCTCTCATCGCCGGACTGCCGGAACCGATCGTCAATATGCTCACGGAGCCGTTCGGCGTGGCCGCTGCTGCGCGAGGTCACGGTGATGCTGACGCGCTCGCCTTCCTTTGCTTCCTGCCGGACGGTATGCTCCACCGCCTTATCAATGTGTGCAAACCGCGGAATTTTGCCGTCCGGTGGCTGCTCCTTGCCGGAAACGCGGGCGCCGAGCACCTGATCGAACCGGTTTACCGTATACTCCACGCTGTCCGAGCCGCCCACGACGCTGACGCTGGCATACGGCTCATACGCGGCATACACGCCGGTGGTCGCCATGCCGCACAGGACAGCCACGCACGCCGCCCAGGTCATCGGCTTTTTCCACCGTCTGCGGCGCTTTGCCGGAATACGAATCTCCTGTCCGACCGCTCTGTTCTTCGCGTCTACAAGGTAAACCGTGCCGTCCTCCGCGAGTGCGGCGGCCTTTCCCGCTCGAATATCCGTAATTATCGCACGCATTGCTCTGCCTCCTTGCGTATGGTCTGCAGATAGGTGCAGAGGATGGGGTAATCGCCGTCGATGAGCAGCGTCGCCGCTACAATGTAATCCCGGTGACGGGTTATCGTCCGCGCCGACACGCCGCACTGCTGCGCGAGCGCCTTGATCGGCAGGCTGTGCGCGCTCTGCATGGACGCGAACAGCACCGGCGAATGCAGCAGCGTGCCGACCGCCACGGCGCAGCTGCGGCGCGTCTTGTCCGACTTGGGCGAGCTTGCCGCTAAATCATAAAACGCGAATCCGTACTTCTCAAACACCGTGTTTGCCGCCTCGATTTCCTCCTGTGCGCTGATGGGCTTTGCTTCGCTCATCTGCTCCGCGACCGCCTGCTGCATGGCGGCGTCCGCGCTCTCGCGGTCCACCGTGCCGTCGAATGTCTCCGGGGCAAGCGGCGTTTCCGCATCAAACCGGTGCTGACTGCGGTAGTGGTCGGCAAGGCGTCTGCCAATCACAAGCGACGCATACGCGCCGAACGGCCCGCTTTCCGGGTCGTAACCCTTGATGGCTTCGTAGAAGGCCAGCAGCGCGACCGAGTATTCATCGTCGCTGCGCGTGACCGCAAAGCCTGCGTGCCTGCTCGCGCACCGGAGAACGAACGCCTCGTGCGCCTGAATGAACCGCTCCAAAAACGGCTCGTCCGTGCGTGCGCGGACTGCCTGTGTGCTCGACTGCATGCCGCCGCCTCCCTTCCTTTGATATGAGACTATACCGCTATGTGGTATAGTCTTATACTAGATTGGCTGTGTGTTGAAACGGTGTACCGACTGTTACCGTTCTGCGTAGACTTGCGTATGTTTTGAAGGACAAAAAGAGCACCGCAGTTTGCATTCTGCGGTGCTCTTTCTTTACTTGTTGAGTCCTGTAAATCTCTGCAGCATTGCCACACACTCCGCGCGGGTTGCCGTAGCCTTGGGAGCGAGTGTCGAGGACGTTTTACCGGTCAGAATACCGTTCTTGACGCACCACTGCACCGCCTTTTCCGCATACGCGGAAACCGAGCCTGCGTCCGTGTAGGCGGACAGGTCCGCCGCGCCGTCCGGCTCACCGGCATAGCGGTATAGCATGGCGGCAAGCTGCTCACGGGTGATATTAGGGAAAGGTAGGAGTCCAAAGAGGAAGGGAAACCGCAGGTGTCCCTTCCTTTTTGCCCCCGCGGCCGGTGCCACGACGCTGCCGCCCCGTCAGGGACGAATCCCTCCCGCTGTGGTTCAGCGCCGCAAAACAAAAACACCGCAGACCCCAGTCCGCGGTGTTCTGTTTTATTCCATTTCGTCAAGGACGGAAAACGCGGCAAGCTGCTCGGTATTGTCCTCGTTATACTCAATCTCGCGCGAGTACGCCTTGCAGATGCAGATCTGCGCCCAGTGCGTGACCTCGCCCTTGGCGAGCCACTCGTACACATCGAGCAGCTGAATGACCGCCGTGCTCACGAGCGCCAGCTGCACCTTGTCCTGCACAGCATCGTCTCCGAGCGCCTTCAAAAAGTGCCGGTACAGGAAGTACGTCAGCAGGTTATCGTATTCATGGCGTTTGCCCTGATACGCCTGCAAAAAGTCATTCCTGCGGGCTAAAATCTCCGGCAGGCGCGCCTTTGCGCCGGTCAGCAGCGTGCGCCAGTCGTCCTTGTTGATCTCAAAGCCGAGCAGCATCTCGAGCAGGCTCGTGAGCGTGCTCTCCCGCCAGAACGCCTGCGACCACGAAACCGTGTCCCCGTCCGTCTCGTCTGTATCCTCGTCCTCCCCCTCGGGGAACGGGAACAGCAGGTCGTCGTACTGCTCCTGCTGCGCCTTTACCGTGCGGTAGAGCCTGTCGGCCTTGTCATCGAACGGCGCGTCCTCACACGCCAGCCGGAACAGCGCATCGCGCATGGAAAACAGCACGTTCTCGAGTTCGGTTTCCGCCTCCGTGCCGGTTTCGGATACGCCGTCCACCTCGGTCACGTCAAACACCGGTGCGCCTGTCTGCGCGAGAATCAATTCGGCGGCAGCCTCACAGCACAAGCCGAGACCGTCCTCGCGGCCGTCGGAAAACCACTCGTAATACCGCGGGTGGTCGGTGCAGATCTGCGCCATTTTGTCCTCGCCTAAGTGAAGCAGCACTTCACACAGGTTGCAGTCGTTCAGCAGCGGACACCGCTCCTCGGCGTCCAGACGAAAATGCGCCGGCTCTCCGGTCTGCGCGTCCGCAGGCGCAATGCTTGCGCGCAAACGCTCGCCAAAATCACCGGGAACGGTCTCGTAGTACGCAAGGGAATCCTCGTCTACGTCGATCTCCCAGCCGATACAGCAGTTTTCCGTGCAGTCCGAGCCGATGCACCGGAATGCCTTGTAATACGCAGGACGGCGAATGTAGCCCATCCTAATCACCTCTCTTGTCTGTCTCATTATAGCAGACGCGGGCGCGGTTGAAAAGGGTTATGACGGCACCGCCTTCTCCCTTGTGTACCGCTTGACCCGCTCGTACCATTCCCGATCGAACGCGGACAGCTGTTCGCTCGACGGCCCGATTGCAGGCTGCGCCGGTGCGGGCTTTGCCCGTTTCTGCATATCCTCAGCGGTGAGAATGCCGTCACGCTCGCAGTTCTGCAGCAGCGTGCGGAAATACCCTGCCGGATTGCGCGGTGCATTCTCAGCCGTCTGTCGGGCGGTATCTAAAAACACCTCACGGTGCATACCCTTGTTCTGCAGCCTGCGCAGCTCCAGACAGAAATTATGGTCAAACTTACAATTCAGTTTTTCTTCCAGTTCGGTCGTCCGACCAGAATCAGCCGTAACTGCTTTCTCTTCTCTGGTCTGCTCTGCTCTACTGTACTCTGCTCTTCTGTCCTCTGCTCTTCTCTGCTCTGTGGATTTTCGGTACAATAAATCGCATTTTCCGTACGATAAATCGCATTTTCCGTGCGGGAAATAAATGCACGCAGCACAAAAGACTTGCCACTCGGATTCTTCTCCCGCATTTCCTGCTCGGTGAGAAGCCAAATGTCAAAATTGATGGGAACTGCATTGCGCGTCACGGTCGCCAGAAAATACCCCATCTGTATTCTTTTGGATGTGAGAAAGCCGCGTTCATATAACGCAGCATGGAACAGGCCGCTTGCCGCCAGCTGATCGACTACGGCGGCCAGTGTTTCGATCGTCACGTTTTCCAGTCCGGCGGTGTACTCGCGGAGCTGCCACAGCGTGTCCTCGCGGCCCTCGCCGCTGTAGGCGATGTAGTAGCCCTTGTCGCCGTAGGCAATATCGAGCAGGCATTCGTACACATACGGCCCGAGCACGCCGAATTTCTGCCGTGCGGCTCTCAGCTTCGGGTCACGGTACAGGCCGATGTCGCGCGGCCACCAGTCCAATCCAACTTTTCTGTTTCTGCCCATGTGAGCACCTCCCTTTACCCTACCGCCGGAACGGATAAAAAATTGACCGCAAATGGTCAACTCCGAAAAATATTTTCCGGGAAATCAAAAAAACATCCCCTGTTCACAGTCAGAGGATGTTAAAATCTGTTCGCAGCCCGCGCGTAAGCGCGTATTCAATAGGATTGCTCTGCAATCCGAAAAAACCGGGAGCATGTATCTCGGTTTTTTCACTTCCGGAGGGAGAAAGTTTCTGCATAGGAACTTTCGGACGACTTTGGAACGGCCTACGGTCCGTTCCTCCTTGTCGGCGAAACTGTAGTTTCGCGACAGGTAATGCAAAAAGAGCTGAAACCAACGTTTCAGCTCTTTATGGCGGAGAGTTAGGGATTTGAACCCTAGAGACGCTCATCACGCCTACACGATTT
>ERZ791809.854-NODE-854-length-18999-cov-4.987965_pt1 | contig 18999 bp, 17 predicted proteins | sample MGYA00509946_ERZ791809 | MGnify/ENA primary metagenome ERZ791809 (study PRJEB30046, sample SAMN00791993) | human gut metagenome | study: EMG produced TPA metagenomics assembly of the A metagenome-wide association study of gut microbiota in type 2...
GTGTTCGTGACCTTCCACTCGTAAAACAAAACTAAAGGAGAATTGAATATGAAAGAAAACAACCTGAAAAACACGTATTTTCTGGCGTATGGCGCGGCGATCGCGGCCATCTACGTAGCGCTGACGATGGCATTCCAACCGATCAGCTTCGGACCAGTGCAGTTCCGTATTTCGGAAGCACTCTGCATCCTGCCGTTCTTTACCCCGGCAGCGATTCCGGGACTCTTTGTCGGATGCTTTTTATCCAATCTGTTCTGCGGGGCAGCCGGACTGGATATCGTATTCGGAAGCCTGGCAACCCTGATCGGGGCAGTCGGCTCCTATGCGCTCCGCAAGAGTAAGGTTTTAGTATGTGTACCGCCGATCCTGGCCAACACGATCATTGTACCGTGGGTGCTCCGGTTTGCATACGGCTCTGAGGATCTGATTCCGTTCATGATGCTGACCGTCGGGATCGGCGAGGTGCTGGCAATCGGTGTGCTGGGAAGCATTCTTCTGGCGGCGTTAAACCGTTATAAAACCATGCTGTTCGGCAAGTGTCTGACAACGGGACGCTAAGAAAAAGACATAACTTAAATGATATAAAAGATGCATGTTACAGACGGATCGCAGTGCGATGGCTGGCGTGTATCTTTTATTTTTTTTTGCCTTATATTGACAATTTCATGTAAAAGAAGTTAAATTAAAAGGACGTGAAAACACAATGCCTCGCGGTTCCATATCGTTTTTCTATGGCGTCTGCGAAAACAAAAACCGCCTGCGGCGGGGAAGGAATGCACAAATATGAGTGAGAATGTATATCAGATTGATTTTAATAAACCAGAATCCGTCCATTTCATCGGAATCGGCGGTATCAGCATGAGCGGACTGGCAGAGATTTTGATGGACGAGGGATTCACTGTGTCCGGCTCGGACGCACACCGTTCGGAGCTGACCGATAACCTGGAGGCGCGCGGCGCGAAGGTATATATCGGACAGAAAGCGGAGAATATCCAGGATGGCATCAATGTGGTTGTCTATACCGCAGCGATTCACCCGGATAACCCGGAATTTCAGGAAGTAAAACGGCGCGGCATTCCGATGCTGACCCGTGCAGAGCTCTTGGGCGAGATGATGCGGAACTATAAAAATGCGATCGCGATTGCTGGAACCCACGGCAAGACGACGACCACTTCAATGGTAACGGAGATTTTCTTGCAGGCGAAAAATGACCCGACGATCTCGGTCGGCGGCATTCTTCCGGCGATCGGCGGCAACATCCGCGTCGGCGGATCGGAATTTTTCGTGACGGAGGCGTGTGAGTATACCAACAGCTTCCTATCCTTCTACCCGACGATGGCGGTCATTCTTAATATAGAAGAAGACCATCTCGATTTCTTCAAGGATCTGGCGGATATCCGTCATTCCTTCAAGCTGTTTGCCGAGCGCGTACCGGCTCAGGGCGCGATTGTCATCAACGGCGATATCGAGAACTATCAGGAGATCATAGAAGCGGCAAAAGGCAAGGTTATTACTTTTGGTCACAGCCGCGGCAACGATTACAGTGCCGGTGATATCCAGTATGACGATTACGCGCATCCGTCCTTCGATCTTTATATCGGCGGTGAGAAGAAAGAGCGCCTGACGCTCGGTGTGGCAGGTGAGCACAATGTATACAATGCGCTGGCAGCCATCGCTGTTTCCCTGGAAAATGGCATCTCCATGGACGCCATCCGCGTGGGACTGGCACATTTTACCGGAACCAACCGCCGGTTCGAAAAGAAGGGTGAGGTAAATGGATTTACCATCATCGACGACTATGCGCATCATCCGCATGAGATCGAGGCTACCTTAAAGACGGCGCAGAACTATCCACACAAGACACTCTGGTGCATTTTCCAGCCGCACACCTACACGCGGACGAAGGCATTTCTGCCGCAGTTTGCCGAGGCGCTCTCACTGGCAGATAAAGTCATTCTGGCGGATATCTACGCGGCGCGCGAGACGGACACGCTCGGCATCAGCTCAGAGGATATCGTGAAACTTCTAAAAGAAAAAGGGAAAGAAGCATGGTATCTGCCGACGTTCGATGAAATAGAAAAATTTGTCATGGAACATTGTACACAGGGCGACCTGTTGATAACCATGGGCGCCGGAGACGTTGTAAATGTAGGGGAAAACCTCCTTGCGAAATAGATGCACTCCCAGAGTACATATAGTTATCCACATTATCCACATAGTTTTCAACATATTATGTAAAGGAACTATGTGGATTTTTTGCGCCTAAATGCGGAAATGGGGAAATGCCGAAAATGTTGATAAAATAAGGATTTTGTCGGAGGAAGGGTTATTTTTTGAGGATTTTTGAAGGCTTTTTCCACATTATCCACATTATCCACATTATCCACAATCAAAATAGTGGAAAAATTGGTCTAAAAGTGTCGGCCGCGAACCATAATTAGGAGTATTTCATTTTAAAAAAAGGTATGTTATGATAGGAACAGACGCAGTGAGCCTGTGATAAATGGATGAAAACTGTCTTGCCCGGAGCAAAATTGTGGAAAAGTCCGGAAACAAAATCAAAACGGTGGAAAAGTAAGAAAACAGGAAGATTTTGATGGAACAAATAGAGAATATTTCAAAATAAAAGTAAAATACAGCAGTTTGAATGGTTTACACAGCCGCAGGCTGCTGATAGATAAATGGTAACAGGAAATGTGAGGACACAGAATGGCTAAGAGGGAAGTTAGACGATGGGAATAGGACTCAAAAACCGGCTGGCGGTGGGCGCGACGCCGGTTCCGGACGTATTTATTGATACATATATGGCGGGAGCCAGTGGAGAATATGTGAAGGTATATCTGTACCTGCTCCGCCACCAGCAGGAGGAAGTCTCGATCGGACAGATTGCGGACGCGCTCAATCACACGGAGGCGGACGTGCAGCGCGCGCTGGCATACTGGCAGAGAGCCGGGGTGCTGGGAACGGAAGTCGGTGAAGAGGCACAGCGATCGTTTCAGGAGACGCCGGGACAGCAAATTTCGCCGGTTTCCGCTTCAACGGAATCCCTGGCGGGCGCTGGTTCCTTTGCGCCATCTACAAAAACTGCCGCGCGGGAAGCCGCAGCCTGCGATATGTCACGCCTGACCTCGGATGAGTCGTTTAAGCAGCTCATTTATATTGCCCAGCAGTATTTAAACAAGCTGCTCACACCGACGGACTGCCAGATTCTTGGAAATCTCTATTCGAATCTGGGATTTTCCGGGGAATTGCTGGAATACCTGATTGAGTACTGCGTGCAGAACCATCACACCAGCCTGCGCTATATGGAAAAGGTGGCGCTCGGCTGGCATAAGCGCGGCATCAAGGATGTGGAACAGGCGAAAGCGAGCGGCAGGGGCTACACGAAGGGTTCATTCGCGGTTATGCGGGCGATGGGGCTTTCGGACCGGAGCCCGGCGGAGGTCGAGAGTGAATTTATCGAAAAATGGTTCTGGGAGTACGGTTTCACGCGCGAGCTGATCGTCGAGGCGTGCAGCCGCACGATCCGGCAGATACATAAACCGTCGTTTGACTATGCAGACAAGATCCTGCGGGATTGGAAAAATGCCGGGGTCAAGAGCTTCCGGGATGTGTCAGAGCTAGATAAAAAACGGAAGGAAGAAGGCGGGGCGAAGCGCCGGCAGGCGTCTGCAGGCAGCAGCCGTTCTTCCAACCGGTTCCACAATCTGGAGGAACACGGATATGATTACGACGAGATGGTATGGAGCATGATAAACGGAGCGCAGAAGACAGGAGGGGACGATGGCACTCAGTAATTCGCAGTATGAATCGATCATGCGTGTTTATAACCGGACACAGCTTCAGAAGAAACATGAGCTGGACGCGCGGGTTGACGAGGTCTATGAGAAAATACCGGCGGTCCGGGAGATGAACGACGCGATCGCCGCCGCGGCGGTCAAGAGCGCGAAAGAGCTTCTGGCGGGCGATGCGGACGCGGTGAAACGTTTGCGAGGGACAATCGCAGACCTGAAAGAGCAGCGCCAGGTGCTGATGAGCGCCTACGGCTATCCGGCGGACTATCTGGAGATGCAGTATAATTGTCCGGACTGTAAGGATACCGGGTACAAAGACGGCATAAAATGCCACTGTTTCCGTCAGCGGGAGATCGATCTGTTATACGCCCAGTCGAATATCCGGGAAGTGCTGAAGCGGGAGAATTTTTCTCATTTTTCCTATGATTATTTTGATGACACGAAGATCGATCCGCGTAGCGGCAAGACTGCCCGCGCGTATATGGAGCAGGTGACGGCGTTCTGCCACCGCTATGTGGACGGATTTAAAGAAGAAAAGGGAAATATCTTATTTACCGGAAAAACGGGGCTTGGAAAGACGTTTTTAAGCAACTGCATCGCGAAGGAGCTGATTGAGCGCTGTTTCAGCGTCGTGTATCTCCCGGCGGTGGAGATGTATGAGATATTTTCAAGGGACCGCTTCGCAAATGATGCGACCGATGAGGATCGCGACCGCTCCCAGTATTTATTAGAGTGCGATCTGCTGATCATCGACGATCTGGGGACGGAACTGGTGAATACGTTTACGACTTCCCAGCTCTTCTATGTGGTCAACGAGCGCTTAAACCGGAAGAAAGGCACGATCATTTCCACCAATCTGCCGGTCAATGAGATGCGCGACGAGTTTACCGACCGCGTCATGTCACGGATCATAAGCCAGTATCAGATCATTCCGCTCTACGGCGAGGATATCCGGATACGAAAAAAGCTGGAAAACCGGTAATGGGTTGACTTATAAGGGACATAATGATATAAAAGAGACGTTAGAATGCGCTAACATATGCAAAAAAAGCGAATTAACAGAGAGTAAACAGGCTGGAGGAAAATGGAAAATGCTGTACGAAGAGAAAATCATTGAGACGATACCGGTAGGTCCGCTGGGACTGATTCCATTAAAGGGATGTGAGGAACTGGTAGGCAAGGTAGACAAATATCTGGTGGACTGGAGAAATGAGCGCGAGAGCGAGCACAAGACGTCGATCGCATTTTCAGGTTATCAGAGAGACTCCTACATCATCGGGGCAAACACACCGAGATTTGGTTCCGGCGAGGCAAAGGGCGAGATCAAGGCGTCGGTGCGCGGCGATGATCTGTATCTGATCGTGGATGTCTGCAACTACAGCCAGACATATTCTCTGTGCGGCATGGTAAACCATATGTCCCCGGATGATCATTATCAGGATCTGAAACGTGTCATTGCGGCAGCAGGCGGAAAGGCACGCCGTATCAACGTAATCATGCCGTTCCTGTATGAGAGCCGCCAGCATAAGCGCTCCGGCCGTGAGTCCTTAGACTGCGCGCTGGCACTGGAAGAGCTGGTAGATATGGGCGTTGAGAATATCATTACCTTTGACGCACACGATCCGCGTGTCCAGAACGCGATTCCGCTCAAGGGTTTTGAGACCGTTCAGCCGATTTACCAGTTTATCAAATATCTGCTGAAAAATGAGAAAGAGCTGGAGATCGACAGCGATCACATGATGGTCATCAGCCCGGATGAGGGCGGTATGTCCCGCGCTGTCTTCTTCTCCAACGTGCTGGGACTCGACATGGGTATGTTCTACAAACGCCGCGATTACACCAGGATCGTCAACGGACGCAACCCGATCGTTGCCCATGAGTTCTTGGGATCCAGCGTAGAGGGCAAGGATGTCCTGATCATCGATGATATGATCTCCTCTGGCGAGAGCATGTTAGATGTAGCGAAGGAATTAAAGAGCCGCAAGGCGAGAAAGGTATTCGTATGCGCGACCTTCGGTCTGTTTACCAACGGACTGCAGAAGTTTGACGAGTACTATGAGAACGGTCTGATCGACCGCGTCCTGACCACCAACCTGGTATACCAGACACCGGAGCTTCTCTCCAGACCGTACTATATCAGCGTCGATATGAGCAAATACATCGCGCTCATCATCGATAACCTGAACCACGATGCCTCCTTAAGCGAGCTGTTAAATCCGACTGGACGTATCAATAAGCTGCTGGCGAAGTATCGGGCGGGAATACGGGACTAAAAATAGACCTTTAAAATAGAAACAAAAAGAACGTCATTTCCGGACCAATACATGTCAGAAAATGGCGTTCTTTTTAATGTCATAGGAAACAGGCAATGTCACGGTTATGTATGAAAGGAGTCCTACAACCGCACTTCATGCACCGCAGCTCCTTCTTCCTTCAGCACCCGCATCTCCCTCTCATGACAAGTAAATACAAGAATCTGCCCGGAATAGGCGGTTGGCAGCCATTTGAGGACGGTTCTCAGGCGCTCGTCGTCGTAGAGGACGAAGCTGTCGTCAAAGATGAGCGGCAGCCGGTCTGCATCGCCCTGGATAAAGTGGGCGGCGGCGAGGCGCAGCGCCAGATAGATCTGGTCGGCGGTGCCGCTGCTGACCTGTTCAAGCGGGATCAGCTTCCGGCGGGTATTTAAAAACGCATTCAAGTTCTCATCGATGCTGATGCTGGAATAAATTCCGCCGGTAATTCCGGCGATCAGGTCGGACGCAGTCTTATTTAAGTACAGGCCGAAAGAATCCCGGATGGTCGTGGAAAGCTCTTTTAAGGTATCAAGCGCCAGATCCACGGAGGCGATCTCCTGATGGATGCGCTCATTTTCATTTAAAATGTGTTTGAGCGCCGCTGCCCGGTCTTTGCAGGCGGATAGGTGCTCCAGCTTTTTCTCTAACTCCCACTGGACGCGCTGTTGTTCCTCGATGACAAGGCTGCAGTCATTCTGCTTTGCCATCAGCGCCGAGATCTGTTCGGAACGTTTTACCAGTGAATCCTCCGAGTTTGTAACGGCGTGGCAGAGCGTGATGAAGCGGTCCAGCCGCTGGGACAAAAGCTTCATGGATTCATCCGAAATCTCGGATTCGCCCAGGTGGCGGCTCAAAATCTCCGATAAAACAGAGGCACTTTTCTCCGCCTCCTGCCTGCGGCGGCTCCGGTGCCGTGTGACGCAGATTCCCAGCATGAGAAGCACAAGAGCGGCGACGCCAAATATGAGGGCGGTGGGACCAGCTCCCAGCCACGGGGACGGAAGCGGGAAGAACGCCAGATATCCGCAGTATGCGGCGCAGATGGCGCAGATCGCCGCTGCGATAAAGAAAAACACCTGGAAAAACCGGGATCCCTTGCTGGAGGAAGACACCTGTGCATACTGATAGTCCTGGTAGAGTGTTTCAGCCTGACTGCGGTACGCCTCGATGGACGCCTCGTCCGTAAAGGAAAACTCATCCAGTACCTGACGGCTCTTCTGCAGCCGGTCGGATAAATCTTCTTTTTCTATTTTCTGATGTTCCAGTTCATTTCGGACCGAGTCACGTAGTTTTGAGTATTCCTGTAACTGATTCTCATATTTTGGCGAAGAAAGCTCGCGTTCCAGCGCGCGGATCTCGCTAAGAAGGGAGGTATAGTTGACCGAAGCCTCCGGGCTTAACTGGGATTCAAATTGTTTGCGCTGATTTTTCAGATAGGCGGTCGCCTTAGTGATATTGAGCGCCATATTGCCAGAGGTATTCATGTTGGCAATATAGTTTTTCAGTTCTGAAACCATGCCTTCATCGGTCGCACTCTTTAACTGGCTGATGCTGATGGTGTTGTTGTACATGGTTTCACTCATGCCGCCCAAGATTTCCTGCAAAACGGCGCGGCCGTCCGGTTCCTCGCGTCCGGTCGTCTCGTTGATGACGGTAAATTCCTTCTTATTTTTCTGGAACGAGCGCTCGATCCGGTAAATGGTGCCGTCGTCGGATTCAAGCCGGAGCTGCCCCTCGTAGGTGCCGCTGTTTTCCCACGGCTCATATTTGCTGTAGATGTCGTTTCTGGCGGCGCGCCCCCTCTGACGCTCGATGCCGAAGAGCATGCCGCGGATAAAGGTGTGGATCGTGGATTTGCCGGCTTCATTTTTACCGTAAATGACGTTTAACCCATCCTCAAAGGAGACGGCTGTGTCATGAAATTTTCCAAACCCACTGATATAAAGATCAAGAAAACGCATGGAAGCTAACTCCTTTCATCGGTGGTGAGAAGCAGGGCGTGGATGCCGTAAAACAGCGCCTTTTTCTCCACCGGACTCATGTCCGGTTTTTTCAGTGCCTGGATGTAAAAGCCGATCATATCGCTTGGATGCTCGGCAAACAGGGCGGAAAAATCGTATTGCGGTTCCGTCTCATCGATGATATCCGCGATGCGGAAACGCAGCTTTAAGGCGTCCAGATCGAAGAAAATATCGGGATCGCGCATGCCCTGCACCTTGAAGCGGAAAATATTGTCATTGCCGCGCTGTTCGATCTCATGGGCGATTTTTAAGTACAGCTCCGTGTTGGTCGTATCCGGCGTGACGCGGACGATGAGTGGGATGTAGCGGAGCTTCGCCATCGGAATAAAGTCCAGTGTCGTTACCTGACAGCTTTCCGGGTCGATCTCGCCGTAAAGGATGCCGTGCCTGCCGGTCTCGGTCTTATCAAGCGGCTCCGGGGAACCGCAGTATGCCATCTTTTTGTCCAGTAGGATCTCTGGCCTGTGGATGTGCCCCAGTGCGATATACGAAAATCCAGAGGAAGCCAGCGCCGCCCGGTCGATCGGGACGTGGTTCGCGTCGCCGCCGTGCCCCAGCAGAATGTGGATTTTTCCATCCTCCGGCGCTTCAAGAGCATCGAGGCGCGGCTCCGGGATCTCCGCAGTATAGTAAGAAAAGCCGGTCACCTCGGTGTTGATATCCTCAAAATAGACGGATGAGACATCCTCACTTTCCAGAAACGTCACGTTGGAAGCCCAGGAAAAGCTTAAAACGGCGGAATTTTTGCGGATCCGGTCGTGATTGCCCGCGATGATGACAACCTGTGTCTGCGGGATCGTGGAAAACAGGTAATTGACCTCTTTCAGGTCGCGCAGCAGCGGCTGGCGGTGGAACAGATCCCCCGCGATGAACAGGCAGTCCACGCGCAGTTCCTTTGCCTTGGCGATGATGGCGGTAAACGTATCGCGGATATCGCGGCTGCGCTCCCGGCTCCACGGCTTGTCGCTGTCCGGGGACATGCCCCAGTGGATATCGCCGGTATGGATAAATTTCACATTCTCTCCCCCTTTCAGGAGTCTGTCACTCCGTATGTACATATTGAAATAATAATAGAAAAGGGACTGCTGCAAATAGCAGAAAGCAGATTCCAGTATTTGCGACAGCCCCATAGTTGCTTATTGTTTACAGTTCACAGTTGTTTACGGTTCTCGGGAACGGAATGACATCGCGGATGTTGGAAACGCCGGTTAAGTACATCACGCAGCGCTCGAATCCAAGACCAAATCCGGAGTGTCTTGCGGAACCGTATTTACGCAGATCCAGATAGAAATCGTAGTCCTCCTTTTTGAGTCCAAGCTCGTCCATACGCGCCTCTAACTTTTCTAAGCTGTCCTCACGCTGGCTGCCGCCGATGATCTCGCCGATGCCCGGTACGAGACAGTCCATCGCTGCAACGGTCTTGCCGTCTTCGTTCATCTTCATGTAGAATGCCTTGATCTCCTTCGGATAATCGGTAACGAAGACCGGTTTCTGGAAGATCTTCTCGGTTAAGTAGCGCTCATGCTCGGTCTGTAAGTCACAGCCCCAGAATACCTTGTAGTCGAATTCGTCGTTGTGCTCTTCGAGGATGCGGACAGCCTCGGTGTAGGTTACATGACCGAACTCGGAATTTAATACGTGGTTTAAGCGGTCAAGGAGTCCCTTGTCGATGAACTGGTTGAAGAAATTCATCTCTTCCGGTGCGTGCTCTAAGACGTAGCGGATGACATATTTTAACATATCCTCGGCAACTTCCATGTTGTCGTTCAGATCCGCAAATGCCATCTCCGGCTCGATCATCCAGAACTCAGCTGCATGACGGGTCGTGTTGGAGTTCTCTGCGCGGAAGGTCGGTCCGAAGGTGTAGATATTGCGGAATGCCATCGCGTAGGTCTCGCCGTTTAACTGACCGCTGACAGTTAAGTTAGTTGGTTTTCCGAAGAAATCCTGGGAGTAGTCAACCGTGCCGTCGTTCTTTTTCGGAACATTGTTCAGATCCATCGTGGTAACCTGGAACATCTCACCGGCGCCCTCGCAGTCACTTGCGGTAATCAGTGGAGTGTGGACATACACGAAATCGCGCTCCTGGAAATACTGATGGATCGCGTAAGCTGCCAGGGAACGTACACGGAACACAGCCTGGAAGGTGTTGGTTCTCGGACGCAGGTGGGAGATGGTACGCAGATACTCAAGGCTGTGGCGTTTCTTCTGAAGCGGATAATCCGAAGCGGACGGTCCCTCAACGGCTACCTCGGTCGCCTGAATCTCGAACGGCTGCTTTGCCTCCGGGGTCGCAACCAGGGTACCTTTTACGATAATGGATGCGCCTACGTTTAACTTGGAGATCTCTGCAAAGTTCGGCATTGTATCATGGTAAACAACCTGAAGCGTCTCAAAGTAGCTGCCATCGCTCACAACGATGAAGCCAAAGTTCTTGGAACCGCGCACGCTTCGTACCCAGCCGCCGATCTGAACTTCTTTGTCCAGATACGTCTCTCTGGAACGGTAAATTTCTCTTACAGTGGTTAAATTCATCTCAGTAAACTCCTTATTTTGCAAAATAAACTTTCTCATGCGGACTGCCCTGCAGTGTGCAGACCGTGTTTAGCTTTCATTATACTGTATTTTCCTTGTAGATTCAAGGGACGGAGGGAAAATCTGGGGGGATAGAAGGAAAAAATTATCAGTCTTTTTCACTGGGCAGCAAAATGACGGGAACTTAATACTGCATCTGCATATCCAAGCGAAGCGCGGGGTTATCCATGGGAAAATCAAAGGTAGATTCCACATCCCGGAATTACGAAAATATTATGTAAAAGGAACGAAAAATGTCGGAAAATGTACAAAATTGGGACAAATTCTATTAAAAATTTGTTCACTATTTTCGTGAAGTATGTTATAATAAAAACAGGTTTAAAATACACATTATATGTGAGCATCGAGGGGTGATATCGTGATTAAAAAGGAAATGATAGCTATGCTGTTGGCAGGCGGACAGGGCAGTCGTCTGGGTGTCTTAACTCAAAAAGTAGCAAAACCTGCGGTTTCTTTCGGAGGAAAGTATCGAATCATCGATTTTCCGTTAAGTAACTGTATCAATTCGGGAGTGGACACGGTAGGCGTTCTGACCCAGTATCAGCCGCTGCGGCTGAATGCACATATTGGAATCGGTATTCCGTGGGATCTGGACCGCAACGTAGGTGGTGTGACGGTACTTCCGCCGTATGAGCGGAGCAAAGGAAGCGATTGGTACACCGGTACGGCGAACGCGATCTACCAGAACCTGGAATACATGGAAACGTACAATCCAGAGTATGTGCTGATTTTGTCCGGCGACCACATCTACAAGATGGACTACGAGGTAATGCTGGAATACCACAAAGCAAACAATGCGGATGTGACGATCGCGGCGATGCAGGTTCCGATGGAGGAGGCAAGCCGTTTCGGTATCGTTATAACCGATGACAACAACCGCATTACGGAGTTTGAGGAGAAACCGGCGAATCCGCGCAGCAATTTAGCTTCCATGGGTATTTACATATTCAGCTGGAAGGTGCTCAAGGAAGCGCTCATCAAGCTCTCGGACGAGCCTGGATGTGACTTTGGAAAGCACATTATCCCGTATTGCCATGCAGCTGGAAAACGTATCTTCGCATACGAGTACAACGGCTACTGGAAAGATGTCGGAACCCTTGGCTCCTACTGGGAGGCAAACATGGAACTGATCGACATCATTCCGGAGTTCAACCTGTATGAAGAATACTGGAAGATTTACACGAAGAGCGATATTATTCCCCCACAATTTATATCGGAGCAGTCCAAGATAGAGCGCAGTATCATCGGCGAGGGCACCGAGGTATACGGCGAAGTCATTAACTCGGTCATCGGAGCAGGCGTTACGATCGGAGAAGGTGCGGTGATCCGTGATTCGATCATCATGAAGGGCACGACGATCGGCGCTGGCACGGTTGTGGATAAGGCGATCGTGGCGGAGGACGTTACCATCGGTGAGAATGCCGAGGTCGGCGTCGGAGAATATGCCGAGAGCAAGTACGACAAGAAGGTATATCAGTTCGATCTGGTAACGATCGGAGAGCGCTCCGTGATACCGGATGGAGTGAAGATAGGACGGAACACAGCGATTTCCGGCGTGACGACGGCAGAAGATTATCACGGCGGCGAGCTGGAGAGCGGCGATTATATCATAAAGGCAGGTGGAATACAATGAGAGCGATCGGGATTGTTTTAGCTGGCGGCAACAGCAAGAGAATGAGAGAATTATCCAATAAGAGAGCCATCGCAGCGATGCCTATCGCAGGCAGCTACCGCAGTGTCGATTTTGCTCTGAGCAATATGAGCAATTCCCACATCCAGAGTGTGGCGGTACTGACGCAGTACAACTCCCGTTCCCTGAATGAGCACTTGAGTTCTTCCAAGTGGTGGGATTTCGGACGTAAGCAGGGCGGCATGTATGTATTCACACCGACGATCACGGCAGAGAGCAGCGACTGGTACCGCGGTACCGCAGATGCGCTGTATCAGAACCTCGATTTCTTAAAGAAAAGTCATGAGCCGTATGTGGTCATTGCAGGCGGCGACTGTGTCTATAAATTGGATTACGGCAAGGTACTGGAGTATCATATTGAAAAGAAAGCGGATATTACAGTAGTATGCAAGGAGATGCCTCCGGAGGAGGACGTTACCCGCTTCGGTCTGGTGAAGTTAAACGATGACGGACGTATCACAGATTTTGAGGAAAAACCGATGCTGGCGACCTCCAGCATGATCTCCTGCGGTATCTATGTAATCCGCCGCCGTCAGCTCATCGAACTTCTGGAGCGCTGTGCAGCAGAGGATCGGTATGATTTTGTTACCGATATTTTAGTCAGATATAAGAACCTCAAACGCATTTACGCGTATAAGTTAGGAACTTACTGGAGCAACATCGCTTCGGTTGATTCGTACTACAAGACGAACATGGATTTCCTAAAACCGGATGTACGCCACTATTTCTTCAAGGAATACCCGGAGATCTACTCCAAGGTAGATGATCTTCCGCCGGCAAAATACAATCCGGGTGCAAATGTCAAGAACAGCCTGGTATCCAGCGGCTGTATCTTAAATGGTACGGTGGAGAACTCGGTTCTGTTTAAGAAAGTATATGTAGGCAATAACTGTATCATCCGGAATTCTGTTATTTTAAATGATGTTTACATCGGGGACAATACAGTGATTGAGAATTGTATTGTAGAGAGCCGTGATACGATCCGTGCCAACACGACGCACATCGGTACGCCGGAAGATGTAAAGATTGTCATTGAGAAGAACGAGCGGTTTACATTATAGGGTACATCAAAGAACAGACGGAAGGGGTAAATGGGTATGCAGATTACAGACGTAAGAGTGCGGCGGATAGAGAAGGAAGGTAAGATGAAAGCCATCGTATCCATCACACTTGACAATGAATTTGTGGTTCATGATATCAAGGTTATTGAGGGAGAGAAGGGACTTTTTATTGCTATGCCGAGCCGTAAGGCTGCGGATGGAGAATACCGGGATATTGCCCACCCGATTAATTCGGGAACCAGAGACATGATTCAGAATGTCATTCTTGCCAAATACGAGGCGACAGCTCTGGAACTGGCAGAGCTGGAGAAAGCAGAATAAAAAGCAGGAAAAGAAAGTAAAAAGAGAGAAAATATGAAAAAATGTCCCCGGACGCTGGACAAAGTGCCCGGGGGCATTTATTATGTAGATACAGTATGCTCAAAAACGGGCGGAATTTGCCCGAATGTGTACAGATAATCCATAAGGGGGTAATTATGAGCGGTACGATTTTTTCTTTAATACCGCCTATCGTAGCCATTGCGCTTGCATTGATTACGAAAGAGGTGTACCTGTCTCTGCTGATAGGTATTATGTCGGGCGCGTTTTTATTTACGGGTCCAAATCCGCTTCATGCGGTGGAAACAATGATCGCGATCATGGGCGAGAAGATCGGGGGCAATGTCAACATTCTGCTTTTCTTGGCATTTCTCGGCATCGTGGTAGCACTGATCACAAAGTCTGGTGCGTCGAAGGCTTATGGTGAGTGGGCGTCCTACGCGATCCGCACGAAGAAGGGCGCGCTGTTTGCAACCATGTTCCTCGGAATGCTGATTTTCGTGGATGACTATTTTAACTGCCTGACCGTCGGCACGGTTATGCGTCCGGTGACGGACAAGCACAAGATCACACGTGCGAAGTTAGCCTACATCATCGATGCGACGGCGGCGCCGATCTGTATCATCGCGCCGATCTCAAGCTGGGCGGCAGCGGTCGGTTCTTCGCTTCCGGAAGACAGCGGGGTGGATGGCTTCAGCCTGTTCCTTCACACGATTCCGTTTAATCTGTATGCGCTTCTCACGATCTGCTTCATGCTCTTTTTGGTAGCAGGCGATTTTGATTTCGCGGCGATGAAACGCTATGAAGAACAGGTGAAAAAGACCGGAAAAGAGACGACGGTCGAGGCGGAGGCGATGGAGATCTCCGGCAACGGAAAGGTTATCGATCTGATTCTTCCGATCCTGGTTCTGATTGCGTTCTGCGTCAGCGGTATGTTGTATACAGGTGGCATCCTGGACGGCGTTGGTCTGGTTGAGGCGTTCGCCAACTGTGATTCGGCACTGAGCCTGGTGCTTGGTTCTTTCTTCACACTGGTGTTTATCTTTGTATTTTACATGATCCGCCGTGTCATCCGGTTCAATGAGTTCTGTGAATCCTTCACGATCGGCGTCAAGGCGATGATCCCGGCGATCATGATTCTGTGCCTTGCCTGGACTCTGTCTGGTATCTGCAGTGCGGATTACTTAAACATCGGCGGCTATGTCAAAGAGGTAGTGGGCGGCAATGCGCTGGTCGGCTCCCTGATGCCGGCCCTGATGTTTGTCATCGCGGCGGGGCTGGCGTTCTCGACCGGTACGTCCTGGGGTACCTTCGGTATTCTGCTTCCGATTGCATTTGCGGTGGTTGGCGCTGAAAATATGAACAGCCTTACGATCGTGACGGCTTCGATTCTGGCAGGTGCGGTCTGCGGCGACCATGTTTCCCCGATCTCGGATACGACCATCCTTGCGTCGGCTGGCGCCCAGTGCCACCACATCAACCACGTATCGACCCAGATCCCGTATGTGCTGTGCGTAGCGGCGTGCTGCTTCCTCGGTTATCTGGCGGCCGGAATTACCGCCAATGGCTGGGTGGGAACCGGCGTGGGATTCGCAGCGCTGATTGTGGTTCTGGTTATTCTGGATCGAAAGAATAAAGGGACGAAAGAGGCGTAAAAGCATCGGCAGTAAACGAAAATAAGTTCGTTTACTGCCGATTTTTTTGCGTTTATCCAGGGAAATATATCGTTTATATCATATCTATACAACCGCCGGCTCCAGGAGGAGCTTGCCGGTTTTGTAGCGTTCTTTGCTGAATAACTTGATATCCATGCTGTCCTCCTGCCCGGCGAGATGGTTTGCCATGAGGATGGCAATGCGGGGGGAGACCATGAAACCGTGTCCGGAGAACCCACAGACGCTGTAAAATCCTTTTGCCTCAGCCGCCTCGTCGATGACAGGGTTGCAGTCCGGGCTTAAATCGTACTGTCCAGCCCACTGGCGGACCACTTTCAGTTTCCGCAGAATCGGAAGTGCCTCACACATGACAGCACAGTTCTTTTCCAGAAACTGCCAGGAAGAATTGAAATTGTAGCTGGGGGCTTCGTGGGGACCGATGCCCATGACGAAGCTTCCATGTGGTGTCTGCTGGACATAATAGGAACGGTGGAAGGACATAACCATGCAGTCGATGAGAGGTGCAACCGGCTCGGTTACCAGCGCCTGATGGCGTTCCGAGGTAACAGGAATATCCTCACCAACCATTTTAGCCAGCTCTGGCGCATGGACGTTGGCACAGTTGATGACGGTTCTGGCTTCAAAGGTTCCGTTTGTTGTCTCAACGGCGTGGATGCGTCCGGCTTTCGTCTGAAGCCCGGTGACCTCGGTGTAGGTCAGAAATTCAACACCCATCCGTTTGGCACCCTGTGCGTAGGCCTGTGTACACTGGAACGGATCTGCGTGACCATCCTTCTGGCAGAAGGTAGCGCCAAACATACCGTCGGTATTCAGGTATGGAACAATCTCTTTTGCTTCTTTTAAATCGACGGCGCGGGAATCAATGCCGAGCTTATGCTGGACTTTGAGGTTTTCCTGAAATTGTGCCCATTCTTTTTCTGTATAAGCAACCAGAAGATAGCCGCCCTGATGGAGACCGCAGCTGCGCGTATAGCCGGTATATTCTTCCAGATGTTCAAAGATATGGGTACTTTCCAGAGCGATCCGCGCGTTCAGCTCGGATCCCCACTGCTGGCGGATACCGGCGCCGCAGCGGCCCGTTGCGCCGGAGGTCAGAAAGCGTTTCTCAATCAGGAGGATGTCCGTGATTCCACGCTTGGCGAGTTCAAATGCGGTGGCACATCCAATAATGCCTCCGCCGATAATGATGACATCGTAGGCTTTTTTCATTCGCAGCCACCTCCTTTTGTAGCAGACGGATCGTAGGATCCGTAAGAACCTTCATCCCCGTCCCGGACGGTTTCTTCCCAGGCGTCTGCCAGAGTGCCCATGCTGATAGGTTTGACAGGAGGGCGGAAGGTTGGCATCAGGACCTCTTCCAGAGGAAGTTTATAATAGGAAGAGAGTTCCTGTGCGATCAACATCCGGCAGGTACGTCCCTGACAGGGACCCATTCCAGCGCGGGTTACACGTTTAATTTCGTCGATGGTGCGGTAACCATCCTGAATACATTTTAAAATGTCCTCGCGGGTTAAATCTTCACATCGGCAGAGGATTGTGTTTTTATCATCCATTTTGATACCCCCCTACTTTGATTGCCCGAACGTCCATGGCAAGTTCCTTCGGAACCGCCAGACAGACAATGTTGGTTTTATTTTTAGCGCCGCCCTGGATGAGCTGTACGACCGGGAACCAGCCGAGAGCTTCGCCGGAGCGGTTCAGACCGCAGGCAAGCTCTCCTTTTTTAGGAAGCGGCAGAAATTCAAACGGAAGCTTTACGAGGGCTTCGGTCGGGCTGTATGTTTTATCAACGATGAAAATGGCAAGACCCGGGCACTTCAGCATACAGGCACCGCAGCCATTGCAGACATCAAAATCAATTTTGGGTGTCTCGTTGATATCCGGCTCGATGTGGATTGCTTTTTTTACACAGGCCTTTGTACAGGGATTGCAGGGGATTTTCTGAAAACACTCTGCGATGGCAACGGCGCCCTTTAAAAAACGTGTTTCATTCGGCGTAACTGCTTCAATGGCTTCTTTATCCGGGATTCCTGTCTGAATTAACATACGGACGCGCCTCCTTTCCTGCATATGTCATGCTCCAGGCGAAGTTTACGGGCTTTTTCCAGACCGCTTAAAATTCTGGCACCGGCAGGACCGGAGCGCAGTTCAGAAAGCTCCGAACGGGCAGCTTCCTTTTCGGCTGCCGCCCGGACAGGCTCATAGCCGAGGCTTTCGGCAGCGGCACATCCGGCGAGACGACCTTCCACCATAGCGGAAGAGGCTTCTTCGATTCCGGAAACATCGCCGGCTACATAGACGCCCGGAACCGAGGTTTCCAGGTTTTCATCGGTCAGCGGGATATGCCCGGATAATTCGCGGATAAATGCCATATCACAGCCAGCCTGCCAGCAAAGCTCGGTCAGCGGAGCCAGTCCGACTGCCAGACAGAGCGTATCGCAGGGAATCGTCTCTTCCGTGCCGGGGACAGGCTGGAACTGGGAGTCAACCTGTACGATGACAACGCCCTCAAGGGCATCGGTTCCATACGCTTTTTCGATCGTATAGCCAGTCCGGATAGGAACACCGGAGCGGCGGATTTTCGAGGCATGGACCAGATAACCGCCGATTTTTGGGGCGGCTTCGATAATGCCGGCAACCTCAACCCCTGCCTGCATCAGCTGATAGGAGACAATCAGACCGATATTGCCTGCACCGACCATTAAAACACGTTCAGCCGGTTTGACGCCGGCGACATTCATGAGGGTCTGCACGGCACCGGCACCGTAGATACCGGGAAGATCATTGCCGGGAAATTCCAGAAACTTTTCAGAAGCGCCGGTGGCGAGAATGATTTTGGATGGGCGGATTTTCATGTGTTTTCCGTGATAAAAAACAGTAACGATGCCGTCCTCATAGATTCCCAGCACGGTTGCTTCTGTCAAAATTTCAATATTTGGATGGTGTTTCGCTTTTTCTATCAGCAGGTTTCCGATGTGGATGCCGCGTTCTCCGGCATATTGTTTTTCGGAACCAAAAAATTTGTGCGTCTGTTTGACTAACTGACCGCCGGGGAGGTAATCGCGCTCACATAAGAGGACGCTGGCTCCCAGCTCGGCGGCGGCACAGGCAGCAGAGAGACCCGCCGGTCCGCCTCCGATGACGAGAATTTCGGTCTGTTTGATCATAGGACAACCCCCTTTCCGTGCTGTTCTTCCACTTTCATGCCGGCCTTTACGCGGGTCACGCAGACGCGGACATTTGGCTCACCGTCTACAGTCATGAAACAAGAGGAACAGTTGCCGATGGCACAAAAAAGACCTCTTGGACGGTGCAGATGGGGACTGTGTCCCAGTGTGCGGATGCCAGCCGCATGCAGAGCGGCGGCGATGGTTTCGTGGGTAAAGCCGGTGATGGGCTGACCGTTATAGTAAAAAACGACCTCTTCTCCCCGGTCAAAATCCAGGACAGGATGTTCTTCCAGTCGCATACAGATCTCCTCCTCATATAATCAAGTGTTTTTTATTGAAAATTCAAGGTTTTTCAACCTTTCATATCTCAGTGAATAAGC
>ERZ791809.864-NODE-864-length-18841-cov-2.885766_pt1 | contig 18841 bp, 24 predicted proteins | sample MGYA00509946_ERZ791809 | MGnify/ENA primary metagenome ERZ791809 (study PRJEB30046, sample SAMN00791993) | human gut metagenome | study: EMG produced TPA metagenomics assembly of the A metagenome-wide association study of gut microbiota in type 2...
CCTAAAATGTGCTCTAATTCCATCTGATTTGAAAAATCAATATTTTTATCCATTCCTACTTCCTTTCGTCCATGTGTTCGATTCTACATTATAGCCGATATACAGATTTTTTTCAATGATTATTATTGACCGATCAGATTACCAACTTTCCTTTGGAAATCTTACAGCTTGCGTTTCCGGAATAGTCAAAATCTACCTTACCATTACGGACATACCAAATACCATTGTTGTTTTTCGCCAGACCGGTATAATCAAAGTCAACTTTTCCGTCCTTCAGATACCACCAGCCATTCTGGTTCTGTGCCAGACCGTTATAAGTGAAATCAACTTTTCCGTTCGTAATCTTCCACCAACCGTTTTCGTTTTTGGCGATCGTGTTTGAATTGAAGTCAACTTTGCCGTTTACGATATGCCACCATCCATTGTTATTCTTTGCTACAGTGTTTGCAGAGAAGTCAACCTTGCCATTCTTTACATACCACCAACCGTTTTTATTCTGTGCAACAGTGGTGATATCTGTAGCAATTTTACCATTCTTGTAGTAATACCAGTTGCCATCTGCAGCTTTTGTATCAGACAGTCCATCTGGATGAGATGCCTGTGTAAGTCTGTTATGGAACTCACTTTCCCATAATGAATCATTTACCCAGTAAGCAGGGCAGCTTTTTCCATTGACATCATAGTGTCTGATTACATTGCCTATCGGGACATTATATTTTTTCATTAATTCCCGTGTAAGAGTCAATGCGTTGTTGATGGTGGCATCTGTTGCTTTTACGGATCCATTTCTGTAATCGTCACACAGCTCAATGTTTAATGTATTGGCATTTTTAGCAATGCCATACAAACGTCCGCCTTTGTTATTGTATTTACTGCCGCCAACGGACCATGCAATTCTGTTATCCGGAACAGAATGCACAACCGTACTGTCATCCACGAAATAATGAGCAGATGCTTTCCTGTTCACGCCCTGGAAGTATTTGCCGTTATTTACAGCGGTATCACCGTCATTACCGGTATAGTGAATTACTATGTACTTGATGTCACCTGTCGATCTCTGGCTTCCGTAATTGGTGCTGGAAGCCCACATTTCTTTCACTGTATATGCCATTACTTCTTATCCTCCTCACAATCTTTCGCTTCCGGAATACCTGCCAGTGACGTCAACATAGATGCCACAAATGCCAGTGCCGAAGTTCCTGCAACCATCTTCCAATCCACCTGATTGATAGCTGCTGCAACTGGAAGCATCGCTACCGCGGTCTGTGCTGCTGTTTTTACTGCACGGATTCCCGCGCATTTTAACCATTTTTTGCTCATACTTATTCTGTCCTTTCTTTATATGATATGTTTAAGTATTACTATTGATTTTTTCCAAATCGGCAATTCGATGATTTGCAACTCGCATCTGTTCTTCCAGCACGGGTACACGTTTTGCAAAATTATTATGCTCCCGCACTTCCCTTGTCAGTTCTTCGATTTTGCAATCTGTCACTGCCTGAGCTGTATCAAGCTGATGCTCAATCTTATCGCCAATTTTTTTATTGCTTTTTACGTTTGAAATCACAATCCCAAGCACTGAAAATGCTCCTGTGATCGCTGCTGCAATTACTGCTTCCGTATCTTCATCCTCCTTTCTTACTTTTGCTTATAAAAAGAGCCGGCACCGAAGTGTCGACTATCAGTTACACAGGCAGAGCTACTGCCACTCACCTCCCCGCAAGTGGCTCATTCACTCATAGATTTGCCTGCATGTCTAATTGACATTTTCCAAAATCAGATCTTCTGGTTCTGTAAAATATGAGTTAAACACGAATATAGTAAATATGTACGATGGCAATTATCGTCATATCAAGGTTGCTACTACCACTGTTCCAATGAATTTAACTGATCTTGGAGCGTCATATGGAGCATTACGTTATTACAAAATGTTTGATGTCGACTGGAACAGTTATCTGCCAGCCGGTAAAGTGGCGAAAAAAGTAATCTTTTCACATGTTACGATCAGTGGCTATAACGAGGAATACGCCACTTGTACACCTTATTTAAAGAACGGAGATACTACATCTCAGCAGCAGTTGCCAACGCAATGGGCGCTATGGTGTTCGAAAAACGCATATTGTTACCCAACGTTTTTCGTTTTGTATTAAACAAAATATGATTCCGTAAATATGCAATTCGTACTTATAAGTTCAATATTTACATATTTTTAAAAATCTTATACACTTTTAATTCTAAGTATGTAAAAGTTCGGAATGACATTTGCGTTAGCAGATGTGCTATAATTTTTTATGGCAAATTTCAAAGTATTGCCATCCATTTTTATTGAGAATAGTACACAAGCACTGTCTCCGCTTGAACTAGGATCAAAGCCTAAATTTATGGGTACTAAAGTATAACCCGTTTTTGCAATAGCCGAGCAATCATGTGAAAAGCTTACATATTGACCAGCTGGTACATATAATTTATCAGTAAAAGAATACCATCTCACACCAATATTATTTAAATTCGTGTTTAATTCATTTAAGTTCGGTACCGTACTGAATAATGGAGTAACTTTTTCGATATTCAGACCATTTAATGACACACGATACAACGGAAAATCATCCTGTGTTGCGCCTGCGAGGATATCTCCAGATGTGTAAGTCGGATCTGTTGCAGTTGCCCCGGCGGTTCCTTTGATCACAACAAGTTCTGCCGATTCTAATTCAATCGTTGTGCTTGTATCTTTTTTGTAACGCATCACAATCAGATCATTTCTTTTCACAGACTGTGCTCCATTTTCAATCGTCATATCTTCATAATCGTTTACTTCAATTCGAATATGACGCCCCTGGTTAACCAAATCGCCTGATTTGATTCTCACAATGTTATTTGACACGATTTCTGCTGCAAACTGCTCAGCTGTCTTCATAACATATTTACCTGTTCCGACAATTCCAGCGTTAAACGCCCCATCATCTGCCGATGTAACATGTTCCTGTCCTTTTAATCCTGTAACGATATAAGCTCCCATGTATCATTCTCCTATCTGGCACTCTATACTAATGCCGTTGCTATTTACTTTTACAATTTTCTTTGTAATTTCTTCCCTGATCTGAATACCGGTGTAGTATTCTCTGGTTCCAACGTAATCGCCGATGTCATAATCCTCATTGTTTTTAAACTTCACATTCATGGCATTGGCTGCTGCATATGCGTCCTCCAGCATCTCCCGCCCTTTCTGTTCTAGTTCATCCTCCGATTCCGTATTAGCATTATCATAAATCTCTGTTACTTCCCGAATGCCAAAATAAGTCTGTGTTTTTGACACTTTTCCTTTTGCATCCATGTACAGATGAATTACTTTTCTGTCTTTCAATTCGCCTTTTCCGAGACATATTACATGATTGGTTGGAAAATCATTTTTACTTATCTGCGCACTGATCTGTGTAGAATCCCATTCTTTATCCTGGCTGTAATCCACTAACGGTATTGCAGAAACCTGTACTTTTCCAGATTTATATATCATTTTCAGCTTTGCCTTTACTGCTTTCAGCATCTTTCTGATGCCTGTATATCCTCCGATGTATCTATCCATCTGGTAAGATTTTATAGTGATCTTGGAATCTGTGTCTTCTGCTTCAAACAGAGTTCCAAGTCCCATCCTTGTGATGAGTCCACTTAGCACAGTGTTTGCTTCTCCAGACAGTACCAGATAATCCTGCCCGGCATCCGGGCATAACACTTTTCCTTCCAAAATCCCATGCCATGTCCTTCCGGAGTACATCACGTCTCCGGATTCCGTGTTCAGTTTTATCTGATCAATAATCCCGCCAATATCCGTCCACTTGTTTTTTCCGGAAACAGAATCTTTCATGTAGATCCGATCCTGTGGCGCACAGCAATGATCTTCGATTGCAATCGTACATTCAAAGTCGTTTTCATCCCTGCCAAAAGCCGCATCCAGTTCATACGTTGGCATTATGTTTTTGTCGATTCCATTCTTATCTGTATAGATCAGATCCATCGTGGTTCACTCCTCTCCTCGTATGCAATCATTTCAAATCCAAACAGACCATCCCAGGCAATCCGATAATTTCCCGGATGCAGTTTTTCGAAAAGATAAAATTCGCCGTCCTGAAACTGATACATTGATTCCCGTTCACCGCTGTTTTTGACCTTGTAAACTTTCTTTTCCCGTGATCTGATCCGCACGTATTCGCCAGCTTCTAACACGCAAGTAAGACCGTATACATGTGTCCCAATCGTCAGACGTGGATTTCTGCATGGTCCGTAAATTGTCAGTTGAAAATGACAGTCTGCGATGCTGTCATTCCGAATACGGATGTTTTCTGCTCCATTGTAGTAATCATAAGGATAGTCATGAGGGTAGTCTAAATTTTTGCCATGGGATTCCTGTTTGTTAGGATAACCTTCCACCTGATTCTCTTTTATCCACCATGGCTGTGTGCATGAGATTGTAATCTCGTTTTCAATCGCATCAAAATCTTCTTCATATTCCGAAAAATCTGTAGCTGTGATATAAACTTCTTTGTATCGATCATTCCACCAGATTTTTCCCGGTTTCCTGTTTCTGATATCGTAATCGAAAATTTCGCTCATATCATTCATTAAGTTGTTATAAGATGTTTTGTCATCTGCCATAATTGAAAGCTGCAGTTTTTTCTGTTCCAGTTCCTTGTAAAATTGTTTAAATCTTTTCGTTCCATCCTGATTAGTTTCCGTGGCATATCCCCAGGATCGTTCTGCCAATACTTCCGGATTCTGCGCGACAACTGGCCAGTTCATGAAGTCAATTATTTCGCCCTTTGAATTTTCATAATACAGTTTCATTGGCTACCTCCTGATCCGTCCGATCTCACGGCTATCCAGCACCATGGTCATATTCTGATTCTTTAATGCTGCTGCAATCTTGTCTGCCAAATTTTGGTTACTATTCTGGATTGGTTCAAGCACGTTTGAGAAGTCTTGACTCAATCTGCTATTCGTGCTGATCTCTAGTTGCCGATTTAGATGTTCTGTCATTCCTATAGAAATCTCTGTGCCAGAAATTTCTTTGAACGGCTCCAGATAACTTTGTGCCGCAATTTCGCATGTCTTTTGAACTTTTGGCATGTAGTCAATAACTGCATTTTCAAATCCTTGACCATAGAATATACCCGTTTTATATGTTTCTTTTGCCGGTGAATTAACTCCAAGCGTTCTATTTGTTGTCGCCAGAGCACCTAATGCAAAGTTTTTCGCAGAAATTCCAATCGGATAGGAACTGATACCATTTGCAAATCCTGCCGCAAAATTGTAGCCTGATCCGCTGGCATCTACTGATTCAAGACCAGATTTTGCATCCATAGCTTTCTGCGATGCCGGCGTCCATGTGTCAACACTCCGTAATCCACCTACGAAATTACTTCCATCTTTCGCGCCAACTGTTGAGGTATTACCGCTTTGTAATCCAAGAATTTCAGCCGCTTTTACCCCGCGTGCTGCAGTTTCCATTTCTCCTTTTTTGCTTGCAACTCCTGTTGCTGCGGAGGCTCCTGACTGCATTCCAAGTGCCTGTGCTTCCGGTGGCAGTTTTGCAAGTTCTGCCTTCGCAGCTTCCACCATGCTATTCGCCTGATCAAGCATCTCCTGTGTAACACCTGGCGTATTATTTTCAATCGCAGTTTTATACTGGTCTGCTATTTCCTGATAATTTGTAACCTGACGTTCAAGGCTTTCACGGGTTCCATTTTCCGCTGTGATGAATGATGTGGTAAGTTTTTCCATTGCCTGCTCAATTTTTTCATTATCTCCTGAAATAATCGCCTCAGACAATCCTTCATAATTTTTGATTGTTGCGTTGTAATCAGTCCATGTCTGTTCCGCTTCCTCAACACTGTCTGCTGCCTTTTTCTGTGATTTTGCTGCTTCTTCTGCTGCCAGTTTTGTTTCATGTTCTGCTTCTGCCAGTCTGATGATCGCGTCCTGAGGTTTTCCCGTCCTGATTGCATCATTCAATGCTTCCAATGCATCCGCATGCGCTTTTTCCGTTTCACTTGCAGTCTGATTCTTTTTTGCAAGTGTTTCTTTTGCTTTTGCTAATTCATTGAAGGCATCTGCCTGACCTTTTATCGCATCTTGATAGGAACTGTCATATGCGCTCAGAGTAGCTTCTGCCTTTTTCTTCTCGATTAGGTCATCAACGGAATTTGATAATTCTTTGTAATTATCAATTACTCCGTCTGTGATTGTGATCTCCTCACCCAATGCGCTCGACAGAATGCCAGTGATTACTTCTGCACGATCTTCGTATCCTTCTTTGATTTTTCCATTTTTATCTACATTTTCTTGTAATTCAGCAGAAAGTTTTTCATAATACAAAAATTCCTGCTGAATCCCGGTAGCATTTTCTTCACGGGCGACTTTTGCAGATTCCAAACTGTCGGCTCTTTCATTAATAGCATTTGCCAGTTCTTTCTCTGCATCCGTCAATCCATAGGTCTGTTCCATTTCTTTTTGCAGTTCTTCTTCCTGCTTCTTGTGAGCTTCCACAACCGCATACACTGCCAGTGCTGTCGCTCCAAGCGCCGCTGTCAGGATTCCCGCCGGACTTGCCAGCATCGCAAGATTTAGCCCTTCCTGTGCTGCCGTCTGCGCTGTTGTAGCCGCTGCCGCCCCTGTCGTTGCAACTTTAAACAATCCCATTACTGACGTTATATTTCTGATTGAAGAAATGAACTGTGAAGCTTTGTTTACTGTAAACATTGCTCCGATCACCACTGCTCCGCCTTTTGCAATTCGGACGACATCATCCATATTCTCAGCGATCCACTCAAACGCATCACCAATCTTCTCTGCCGCCTTATCTGTATCAGCATCTACCATCTCAATTCCGGCTTTTATCACTTCTGTGAAGCCTTTTTTGATTGCTGTGGTTACCGGTTCGATTTCTGCGCCAAGATCAGCCATTGTATCATTGTACTCTGCAATCGTGCGATTCGCCTGCATGACGTTTTTGTTGTTATCCTGATACGAATCCGCAAGTGTGCCATATGCCTGTTCCAGTGTATTCACAATCAGCGACTGACGCTCCTGTGTATCTCCGCACAGGGACAGTTTGGAATTGAAATCGTCCTCATTGATGCCCGCCCAGTTTAAGGCATCTGCAAGGTTACCCGTGACAGTTCCAACATTCGCCGTTTCATTGATGGATTCTGCCAGACCGTCAAGTGGGATGGAATCACCATACTTCGCCCAAATTCCGGTTGCCGCATGTAATACCGTGTTCAGGTTCTCCTGACTCATTTGCATTGCCATGAAATTGCTGACGGTCGTATTGGAAGCTGTTTCATCTGCCAGCACAGAATACAAATCCATGTATTTCTGCTTTGCATATTCAGTCGTATAGCCGTTACTGGTTGCCGCCGATGACAGTTTGTTCATTTCGCCGCGGTACTCTCTGGTCTCATCCGCCAGATTGTAGATGCTCGTTACACCTTCCTTTGCCATATCAACCATTTTGGTCATGGCATTTCCAAGGAATGTGCCCATAGCACCTTTCATTACCGTAAACCCTTCCTCTGCATCCTTTGTTGCTTCGGTCAGATCTTCCATCTCACCGCTGGCTTCCTTTGCTTCCTGCTCCAACTGGTTCATTTTGCTTTCATTCTCATGGATTTCACTGGATAATGCTTTTATCTGTTCTTTCAGATCTTTGGCTTCATCCGATGTGCTTCCCATTTCCAGCGCAGTATTTTTATATTCTGACTGTAGACGTTCCATTTTGTCTCGTTGTCCCTGCACTGTATCTTCCAGCTTTTCATAGCTGTTTCTGGTATCTTCCACAGCATCATCAACCTGCTGCATGGATGCCCGCTGTTCATCCATGGCTTTCTCTGTTGCCGACATCTGCTGTTTTACCTTTTCCAGCGTGGTTGCCGTATTGTTGTAATTCAGTTTTAACCGTGCTACTTCATCCGAATTTTCGCCATAGATTTCTGTTGCTTTTTCAATCTGTGTGTTGATTGCATCCAGCTTCGTCTCATACTGCTTCGTTTCATCTTCCAGAAGGCGGTACTGCTTCTGCAATCCTTCCAGAGAAGTGCCGTTTGTTTTCATTTCTTCCGCGCTTAACCGTAATTCAGAACGCAGCATCTTAATCTCATTTGCAGCTTTCTTTGTCTGCTCTCTGGCTTCCGCTGTCTCCATCGAAAATTTTACTTTTGCTTCATTTTTCTTACTTGCCACTTTTCCCCCTCCTTCCGGTTATTTTTCGCGGACTGCTGCCAACCAGTTCTCATAAGCAGTCTTATTTTCTGCCACCATTCCAACGGATGATATGTCGCTATTCCAGAACAGATCTTCTGAAACCCCGATCAGCACTACATAGTACGTGTAATAGTCCTCAATATCTTCCAGCTTGAATTTTGGCATTTGAACCCGGTTTTTTGGTTTCCGTTTTAGGAAGCCCCGTTTGAATCCGGTTTTTTTTTGCTCTCTCCGTACCGGAGTTTCATAACTGTCCCGATTACTGTCGCATGATTCTCCGGAAGTTTGTCAAAAAATTCTGCTTCCGACATGCAGTTTTCCACTGTCTCAATATTGGCGCACAGATAACCCGTATACAGAAATACTGGAAAGTCTACTTCCTCTTGTACTCCATCCATTGCCAGCTTATTGTATTTTTTATATGTTTCCGGGCATTTCTCCCGGAGTTTTAATAATCGTCCAAAGGTCAGGCACATTTCCACTTCCTGGCCATCGTTCAATTCTAATTTTCGAAAAGTAGCTCTATCTTCCATGTTGTTCTCCTAAAAATCTCCGGAGCACACACCCCGGAGATCATTCTGACACTATTTCTTTTTGGTTGTTCTCTTTGCTTTTTCCGGCTTTTGTGTGCCGGTATCTTTTTGAACAGGAGCAGGTTCTTCCGTTTTAACTGGTTCTGCTTCCTGTTCAACCGATTCTTTCTCTGGTTCATCTTTCTCAACCGGTTCGATCAGTCTGTTTTTTGACATGATCTCATCATAACGCTCTGGTGTACATTCAAATACTTCCCCAGGCTGGCGCACTGCCTTTTCCTGCCTGTCGATGAACTTCTTCAATACTTTTACTTTCATGAGTGTTACTCCTCCTACATTTTAGGAATAGAGGAATGCATCGTCTCCGGATCAAATTTTGACATCCAATTATTTTTCACAGTTTCCTCTTTCAGTTCAGAATCCAGTGCCTCATACACCCCATTGCCATAATCATCCGGCATGACAGAAATCTCAAGGTCTACCTCTTTGACTTCCTCTGATCCGTTTTCAATGGAACGGCTCACACCGGATTCCATGATGCACCGTGGATATGCCTTGTACTTTTTGTTTCCGTCCTCATCATATACTTCCTGTGTCACGCAAAACTCCGGATGTGTGCTTGACTGTCCGTAAGCACGTACTCCGTCAATCAGTCCTTCTACCTTCATGCCAAACATTCCATCGTAAATATCTTTCGGCACATGCATGGAAATTGACAGTTTTCCCGTTCCAGATCCCTTTACGCGTGTCTTTACTTCAATCCCACGGCATTTTTTTACTACTTTTCTGACATCCATTTCCTCGCTACAGGATCCTACACAACTTGCCTCTGTAGCGGTTTCCTCACTTGCAAATTTGATTGCCATTCTTCTGAGTTCATATTCTGAAAATACTGCTGATGCTGCCACTTTCTTATCCTCCTATTTCTTTCACCAGTGCAGATACACACTGATCTATAATTTTTTCTGTTGCTTCTTCCGCGCCCCTGCGCATAAATTCCTGATCGCCATTATGGCGATAGGTGTTTTCACCGTCATCCGGGAAATAGAGGTAATTATACGGTGTTTTTGTTTTGACCACGACATACAGGTTCCCCTGTTCCTCCCGAAATGGCTGTGATACCTTTGCCGGTTTCTTTTTTCCCTTCCAGGTGCGTCCCGATTCCGGTATTAACGGTGTAACATGGCTAATGATCTCCTGTCCTGCATAATTATGCAGCACATCATTTATGATCTTTTCTGCCTGTTCCCCTGTCTGTGCGATACGGTCCGCCAGTTCCTCAATCTCTGTTGCATCGATTTTCCACATTTCAGCGTCCCTTCCGTGCTTTTGCGAACGGTATATCCAACACTTCCACTGCAGCACCTGTTCCCGGTTTGATCGTATATGCGTAAGTGCTCTCATTTCCCAGTTTTACCCCCGGTAATTCCAGTACCTTTTCGATCACCGTTTCTTCCAATCCTTCCGGAATCTCATTCTCCCGGACAACTGCCACATGGAATGTCACCGTATGACTTGTCCGGCTCTCGGAACTGGTACGCTTATCGCGAAAAAATACGATATAGTTCCACAACACTGTCTCATCCAGCTTCCCGGCACGTCCATAGAACACCATTGGATCTATTTCTTCCAGTTTTTCACGGATTTTTTCATTGAATGACATCTATTCCTCCAATTCCCTGATTTTTTCCAGATACATGTAGTATTCCGTCTCATTCCGGTCAATATATTCCACAGAATAAAGTGTTTTTCCGATCACAGCGAAGCATCCGCTGTGCAACCCTTTCTCCATCTGTGGTCTCTGTGTCCTGATCTTAAGGGACAGGCTGAAACTGTTCTGATCGGCAAATTCCTGATCCTGCTGCCGTCTGGATGTTTCCCCATATGCCAGTCGGATCAGGAAATCCAGATCATTCAAACTCTGAACATTGGTATTTCTGGTCAGTGTCTCTTTTTTCCGCTGGTAGATCCCGACATAACCGTCATGATACTTCGCTTTTTTTCTGTTCATTCGCTGCTGCCACCTCATTCCTTCTTCTGACCTTAAGAATGTCGCTCAGATAGTTTTTCTCAAACTCATCCGGCACATCATTCCAACAATACAGGCAGTAATTCTCAAACAACATTTTTGCCGTTCCCGGGCGCAGGAATGCATCCGGGGATGGTTCCCCGGGCATTCCAAGCAGGTCATGCATGTGCACTATGGCATCTTCCGTGATGGAAGTAATACGCTCATCTGTATCTTTATCACTCCATGTAATCTTGCAGATATTCTGCACATTATATTCAAGATCTGAATTTGTCATTTCCTACCCCTTAAGCTGTGACGGTCTCGTTTCTGACTGTGATATAAGCCGGATCAAGTTCAGAAATATCCAGAAGCACCGCAACTGTGTTGTCCCATGCTTTACCTGTTCCATGCAGTTTGATCTTGTATGTTCTCTGGTCTTCAAGGAATTTATAAGAATCGTCATACTCAATGACACCGTCTTTATTGGTTCCAAGCCCAAGGAAATATTCCTCTGGCAGACACAGGATAGCTTCACCGGTTTCTACTTCATTACTGATTACCGGATCCGTTGGAAACGGGAAGATATCTTTTGTGTAAGTACCTGCTGCATTCAGTACAGTAGTTGCCGGCATAACTTTCTGTAAATAATCTTTCATGTTGCAGATCAGTGTCACAGATGTAAAGTTACGCATACCGCCATTTTCTGTCTCTACCAGCTGAGAGATTACATTGCCATACTCTTTCGGCTCAAAACTTTTCAGTTTTACTGCTGTTTTCTTTGCATATCCGGAGCTTGGATTCATGCTTGTTGATTTTCCGATGTTTCGGTCAAGACCAATCGGGCAGTTCAACCCATTACCGTCAACGATTGCTTTCTCCAGAGAGATCGCAATGGATTCTTTCAGGATGGTGCGGATATAGTTATCCAGGAATGCCGGTCCCAGATCTAACATATCCTTTGGAATCACGGTGTAGGCGGTCAGTTTATAAAGTGTCAGTGATACTTCACGGAAGCTGGATTCCAGTTTCTTGGTGATTTCCCCGTTGATTGGTCCCCACACTGCAGTCTGTTTGGTATGATCGTTCAGAATCCATCTGGTGAGGTATTTCACGTCCTGGAAGTTGATCTTGCTCAGGAGTGCATGTTCCTGTGTCAGTTCGCGGAACACATCTTCAATGATGGTTTCCGGCATTGCCCCTTCTGTGCTGAGGAGTGAAGTGAACTCCTGTCTTGGATCTGCTGCTTTTCCCGCTGTGATCATCTTCTGGTAGAACTCTGTCTCTGCCCCTGTCAGCTGACGGTAGCCTCGCTGTGCCAGTGCTGCCCTGTCGCCTGCTGCCATTTCGTAATCCGCTTTGACGGATTCCACTACGGACTCATGAAACTGCTCCCATGCCTGTTTTACGGCATTTTCATCTCCGGACTTCATAGCCGCCTGTAATGCCACAATTGCTTCTTTCTGTCTTGTTCTGTTTGGATTTCCTAACATTTTTGTCCTCCTGCTTTATGAAAAAATATTAAAAAATGCATCCATCATGGATGCATCTTCTGGATCATCTTTTTGGTTTTCTCCGACCAGTTCCTCAAATTCTTTTAATGTGTCAGAAAAATCATCTTTCTGGAACTTTTCTCTCATCTTCCGGATGTTCTGCAACGGTTCATCCGGTACGATCAGCGGATCATCTGCTTCACGACCGGCAATTTCATCAATGAAACCATATTCCAGTGCCTTATCCGGTGTCAGAATGGTTTCTTTTTCCATCATCTGCTGCAGTTCATCCTCTGTGATATTTTTCGCGCGCTGCATAAACAGTGCACGTGATGATTTCATCATTTCATCCAGCTTGTCCGCTTCTGCACGAAGCTCTGCGGCATTTCCTGCCGTGCATACCCACATTTCATGAATCAGTGCACTGGTTCCCTCGCCCATTACACGCTTATCACAAGCCTGTAGGATCACAAATGCGATGCTGTGTGCTACACCGTCCACATAGCCTGTCTTGTGTGCTCCATGCCGTTTCAACTGGTTGTAGATCGCGGTGCCTTCCTTGACGCTTCCGCCGTTAGAATTGATGTACAGACAGATTTCATCTGTTTCCGGAATCTGCGCCAGTTCTTCCTGAAAATGTTTTGCACTGGTTTCTGAGTCATCTCTGGTCCATGTTTCCCAGTTCCAGTCACCTTTTTCCTCAATGTCATCATACAGGTAGATATTGTGTACTTTTCCCTGTGTGTTGAACATGTAGTACAGTTTTGGGAGTTTTCCCATTACTCAGTCCCTCCTTCTGCCGGTTTTGCCTGATCTTCCACCCGGCTGTAGTTATTTGTCATCCAATGCTGTCGGCTCCATGTTTCGTTTAATGGCATTAATCCGTTTTCCTCACGTACCTCATCCACGCACATCACTCCGGACGCGATCAATTTGTCACTGCTGGTCGCCATATCGAACAGATCACGGTGTTTTACCTTACCGGTATAGCACTGATAATAATTTCCCTGTAGGTATTCTTCTTTTGTGGCACGCTTATTCAGTACCGCCGTGATCGCATCTGCGAATGGATCCACAGCAAACGTCAGGAATACATCCCCGATGTCTTTCACATTTGTAACCTGCCCTGTCATCAATGATTGCGGGATTTTGAATGCCTGTCCGACAATATTAAAAATATCTTCCCGGAGTTTGATCAGATCTGAACTGTCCTTTGCAGATTTGTTTCCGGATTCCTCTTTCAGTTCCTCACCGTCATACTCCACATAGGTTGCATATTCATTCTGCATGTACGCTTTGATATTTTCAGCGATGACATTCTGATACTCATTGGCGAATTCAGTATCTCCCGTCTTTACACTGTCGACTTTAAGTTTGAACTTTCGCCCGTTCGTGTCCCGGAATGCCCGTGCTGCTGTTTCCAACAGTTTCCCATATTCTGCATACAATCCATTGATCACATTGCAGATATTTTCATCTTCCATTTTGAACAGGTAAACTTCCTCTGCCCGAAAAATGCGATCCATCTGGAAGCCACCAGACAGAACTACACCATCATACAGATTTCCAAGCACCGGACGTTCCTGCCGGATGCTGAAACTTTCCGCACAATGCAGTTCGCCGTTAATTTCCACCACCAGTGCACCCTCCGGATTCCGGATCATTTTGTTGATCACACGGTGCCAGAACAGCGTGCTGTTCTCGTTTTTGTTCGGTGCCACATTCAAAGTGAAATAATCCTCATTGATCACCGGACGGTTATCAGAAAACACCCGGAACTCACTCAGGCTGATCGCATTGGCAATCAATGATGCCGCAGTATAAATGGCAGCTTCCCGGAAATAAATCTGTTCCGGTACTTCAATAGCTATCGTTTCCGAAGATCCGATTTTTACCTTTCCTAAGAATTTTCCCAGGAAATCAAATACTTTCAATCTACATTCCCCCTTCTGATCAGCAGATGGTCCTTAACCTGCCGCCAATCTTTACACGTGCTTTTATCTTATCTTCCTGTGTCATGGCTGCTGCAAATGCCATAAAACCGTCTGTTTTTCTGCTTTTTGGTTCTATTTTTTTATATTCCACATTTCCCTTGTCATTGATTTCTGCTTTCACATTCCAGGTATACCACCGCATAATCGTACTGGTTCCCCATGTCAGTAATTTCTTTGAGAAAATAAAGCCGATCGTAACCGCCACTTTCATCAGATCAGAAGGGCGGATTAGTTTTACATTTCCCTTTTCCGGGGTAAATCCAATATCTTTTAACGCATCTTTCATCAGGCTGTATCTGAAATTATCAATCACGATCATCTCAATGGCAAATCTCTTTGCCTGTTCTGCCAGCCAGTTGGTAATAAGCCGCGGATCAATTTCTGTATCTTTTACAAAAGTTAACACACCGTCTTTCTCTGCCTGTTTCAATGGAAATTTGATTCTTGGAAGATCAAGCGATTGTTCGCATACCCATGTGTGATGAATCCAAAAACGTTTATCCCCATCTTTGAACAGTAAACCTGCTGCAGTAAAATCACTCGACATGGAAAAGTCTATTCCGGCTACGCAGCTATGCCCCTGCAATTTTGTTTCATCAATTTCACAGGTTGCATCCACCAGGTTCTCCCATGCTGTAACGCTGCTTTCTGTTTCCATTTTTGGTCTGTTCATTCGTTTTGTCAGAAATGCGGAATTATTCACCGGATCACTTTTATAATCCTCATACTCCAGTTCCATTTCATGAAGCAGGGTTGGAAAATATTGCAACGATGGATTTGCCATATACCAGTTTTTCTTGTCTTTTACCTGTTCTTCTGCATTTTCTCCAAGCCTGCAGATAAATGGCAATTCCCCATTATCGTTTCTTCTTCCATGCAAAACATCCAGTTTTTCGTTCAGTTTTGTATCCAACGGACCGTCCCTGACATCACCATTTGTCGTGATGATCGTTTTTCTCGGATGTGCTACTTTTCCAAGACCCGTTGTCACAACATTGATCAGTTTATAATCCTGATACGCATGGTATTCGTCAAAATCAACCTTTCCGGGGCGACCGCCATCTTTTGTTCCCGGTGCTTTTGTGTGATATTTCAACGTTGATCTGGTTCGCAGATTCGTTATTTCTTCCAGATTCCACTTAAAATAATTTTTAAAATATATTTTATTGGACTCCAGAATCTCATAAACATCTTTGAATGTCGCCTTTGCCTGGTCCTCAGATGTTGCAAACATATCTATGTTGTAATTTTTCACCCCGTTTACAGGCGTTACCAATGCAAAATTTTCAAAAGCCAGGTATCCGTTTTTCCCCGCACCACGTCCAACCATGACAAAAAGGTGTGGAAATCTTAATTGTCCGTCTGATCGGTAGGTACAATTGTGCAATGCAAAACAAAATTTTTCCCACAAAAGCAATTCATACGGAAAATATTTCTGCAAGCCAAGATAACGGTGAAGCTGTTCCTCATCTACATAAATATCTTCTTCCCGGAATACTTTTTCAACAAAATCACACAGCAAAAGCTGTTCTTCACAGACACGGTACTCACCACTCCGAACATATGCGATATATTCATCTATTTCCTTACAGATCATCGTTCATCACATCTTCTCCGGTTGGTGCATCCGTGGTCAGTCCCATTTCTTTCAGGATTGACAGCATCTGCTTCTCTACCGCAACCAGATCTTTAATGGATTGGTTCTGTTTCATGATAGAAACACCCGATGCTGACAGTGTTTTGTACGAAACTCCACGTGTTTTGATATCTTTTTGCAGCATTTTTTTCGTGTCATACAGCTGGAGATAGTCATAAATCAGATCCTGAAAATGAGCAACATTTGCATTTTTCGCTTCCAACTGTTTGATCAGAGATTCCTTTATTTTCGGCTTTGACGGTGCTCGCGTTGTCTTTTTCTTCTCAGTCGGTGCTCTGGTTTTTTTCAAGATTTTCTCCTCCAACTTTTTTATTTTTTTATCACGCGCGAATGCGCCCGGTTTAGTCGTGCCCTTCTTCCGTTGTAAGCCCTTCCCCAAATTCAGGGGTATAGGGGGTACGGGGGGCTTACCACCGTTCCTCATTCACCTGTTTTTTCTTTCTGTTTCCAAATCTGCCGTGTATCTCATCATGGCAACGGTGGCACAGTGGCAACAGGTTTGGATGTTCTACTCCGTTATAGATATAGGTCCTGCTCAGTGCCAGCTCCGGATGTGATCGAACATATTGTACATGATGCACTTCGTCCACTGGTCTGATGATTCCTTTTCGTTTACACAGCACACACTCATTATGTGCTTCGCGAACCACCTGCTGTCGAAGTTCCAGCCACTCCTTGCTTTTATAGAAATGGTACAGTTTATTCTCCTGTATCAATTCACGGATCCATGCTGTCAATTCTTTCTGTGTCATGTCTTTCCCACCGCCACATGTATCGTCCGGATGATTTCTTCTCCTGCAATCTGAAAATAAAAACGAATCTCATGCAGTCCGGTAGTAGATGCCTGCATAGTACAAGGCAGAACATGATCATCTATTTCACATGTTCCCTCTGCTTCTTTTTCATTAGTATCACAATTCCAGACTTCATACCTAGCACTGGTAATTTCAAAGGGCAGATTATCCTCGGATTTTACGGACAGATACAATTTTCTTTTCTCACCCTGATACATTCTCAGTATTGCCAACAGATGTCACGCTCCCCTCCAGTTTTTCCAGTATAACCTTAAAATCTCTCATGCTTCCCTGTGCTGAATAGTCCAGCATTTTTATTTCATACCGGAGTTTTTCCAGATCAACCGTGTACAGGATTGTTGCCATGTATGCCCGGTTACCAGCTTCATCCACAGCGTAGAGAGCGACGATATACTCGCCACTCTCCATAAATGGGACGGTTGCTTTCCAGATGTTTCCATCTGTTTTATCGAAGACAATCCTGCTGTCTCCAAGCATGCCCCATACCTGTGTGATCATTTAGTCGCTGACCTCTACAGCAATGATGTAGGTCTTGCCTGCATCTACCGGGTTCTGTGTCATTGTTACAGACTTGATAACCGGTGCCTTTGTATCCAGAGTTACGGTTCTGGTTACAGTTGTTGTTTTTCCTGCTTTGTCTTTTGCGACAATGGTGATGGTATTGCTTCCCTCTGTCAGTGTTACATCCTTACTGAAAGAGCCACCTGTTCCGACTGTTACAGCTGTACCATTGACAGTTACTGTTACCGGTTTGCTTGTAGCATCGTCTGTAGTACCTGTTACAGTTACTGTAGATTTGTTTGTTACAAGTCCTGCTACCGGTGCAGAAATGGATAATGTCGGCGGAATTGTGTCGACAGTAAATGTTACAGATTTCTGTGTTGCTGCGTTTCCATCATAATCACTTGCAGTTGCAATGATGGTGTGTTCTCCATCTGTCAGTGCAGTTGCCGGAGTATAGCTACATGTATATCCGCCTGTAACTGCTGTCTTTGTGATCTTGGACGCATCCACTGCAACATTGTCTACTTTCAGCGCAATAGTTGACGGGTTTACTCCAGAATCATCATCTGTGATCTTCCATGTGATAGCCGGTGTACTGTTAGCCAGATACTGTCCTGCTGTCGGTGATGTAATTGTGATCACTGGTGCAACTTTCTCTTTAACCTTTAACTGTAAGCTGCTACCAAGCGTGCTGTCTGTTGCACCCTTTGTGGTGGTGTTCCCCGCTTCATCTGTTGCTTTTACTGTAACGGGATAATAATGTCCCGCCAGAGTATAACTGGACTTAGCTGGTGCGGTTGTTGTCGCTTCCCATTTGCCACTGGTCGAATTATAAGTCAGTGTGATTGACTGACCATTAACGACCGCCTGTACTGTTTTTACACTCATACTTTGATCTCCTTTTCTTTTTGGTGTGTAATCATATGGGTAGTTATATGGATAATCCAGTCCGTATGCTCTATTCGCTATCGTGACTCGGATCACATAACTCTTATTTACCTGAACCGGATTCGGACTTATTTCTGCTTGTGAAATTGTGATCAGTCTGCTCTCTGCCATGTTCCTCTCCTCCGGATCCCGTTTTTTTGCATAAAGAAAAGACAGCAGGTAAATCCTGCTGCCTAATCAATGCTAAATTCTGCTATTTATTATTTTCTATAAATTCTTTCATCATGTTCGTTAATTGAACACCCATTGCAATTCCTTTTTCCTTGCATGCTACTTGGAACTCCTCTGCCACTTTCTTATTAACCTTATAGGTTTTTGAAATCATGCCAGCTTTTTCATCCCATCGATCCTGTGGTCTTTTCTTTTTTTCTTCCATGATTTACCGCTTCCTTTTCATTAATCTTCCAATTACGTCCACTAACATATATGCACCTGCACACATAAGTATCACAGAAGCATATATATTTCTTCCGGAAGCTATGAAAATAATCCATGCGGCAATTACAAATAATACATTAAACTTTGTACTTTTCATATATTTCAAGATGAGTTATAATTGATAAAAGGTTCGGGGCTTTCGCCCCTTACCTTACTTGAGAGCCTGTATAAAACTTGCAAGTCCTGCTAAGAACGTTC